>OGGH01000440.1_pt1 | contig 41930 bp, 26 predicted proteins | sample 1571161 | NCBI WGS metagenome assembly OGGH01 (sample SAMEA2582053, study PRJEB24529) | metagenome | biome: Human gut stool | place: China | collected 2011 | reverse complement strand
AGAGAGGAAATGTCTCTATCCTTTTGGTTCCCTTTTGGAATTTGCTCGTTTATAGATTAGATACACACAAATTGATTATATCGGGAGGGTTTTCTGTATGGAATACGTCACCCACCTCCGCGAGGACGGCAGCTATCAGCCACTCAAGGAGCATTTGGAAGGCACAGCGACGCGTTCTGCGAAATTCGCCGCTTCTTTTGGAGCGAGTTTTCACGCCGAAAGAACAGCCTTGCTGCACGATATCGGCAAGTACAGCCCCAACGGGCAGCGCCGCCAGCGTGACCCGGAACACACTGCCAAGGTGGATCACAGCACGGCAGGTGCGAAGGCTGCGGCAGATTTGGACGATATGCACGCGGCGTTTGCCATTGCGGGGCATCACGGCGGTCTGCCCGACTTGGGAACCCGTTCCAGCCTCGATGATGGCACATTGTGCGCACGGCTGAACAAAAAACTGACCGGCGGCGATGATCCATCCGCGTGGCGCAGTGAGATTTCTTTGCCAACAGGCGTTCAGCTCACACCGTCGTGGCTTCCGCGGAATGATGTGCGCCTGACTGCCATGTACATCCGGATGCTGTTCTCCTGTCTGGTGGATGCTGATTTTCTGGATACGGAGCGCGCGCTCAGCAAGGAAGAAAAGCCGCGCGGCATCGGCGAATCCATGCCCGCGCTGCTGGAAAAGCTGCAAGCGCACGTTGCCAAATGGCTGGAAGAGCCCAAGTCCGACCTCTGCGCGCTGCGCAACGAGGTGCTGCGGCGCTGCCTGCGTGGCAGCGAAGATCCGCAGGGCTTGTACAGCCTGACCGTCCCCACGGGCGGCGGCAAAACGGTTTCGTCGCTTGCCTTTGCGCTCAGCCACGCAGTGAAGCATGGGATGAAGCGCATCATCTACGTCATCCCCTACACCAGCATTATCGACCAAAATGCGAAGGTCTTTCGGGATATTCTGGGCGATGAGAACGTGGTGGAGCATCACAGTCAGGTGGATTTGCCCGATACGGATGCCGAAACGCCCGATGCCCTCCGCAAGCGCCTTGCCTGCGAAAACTGGGATGCCCCCGTCATCGTCACGACCGCCGTGCAGTTCTTTGAATCCTTCTACGCCGCCAAGCCCGGCCGCTGCCGCAAACTCCACAACGTCGCCAACAGCGTGGTGATTTTCGACGAGGCGCAGACGCTGCCGATTTCGCTGATGCGCCCCTGCGTCTCGGTAATCGACCAGCTGGTGCAGCATTACGGCGTCACCGCCGTTCTCTGTACCGCGACGCAGCCCGAATTGCTGTCCATTTTCAGCGGCTTCACCGCGGGCAACCGCATTCAAGAGCTTGTCCCCGACCCGGATGCGCTGTTCAGCAGCCTTTGCCGCGTCACCTTCCAGCAGGACGGGACGCTTTCGGACGAGGAATTAGCCGCGCGGATTCGTCAGGAAAATGCCGCGCTGTGCATCGTCAATTCCCGCAAACAGGCGCGCAGCCTGTACGAAGCCCTGCCGGAAGAGGGGCGTTTCCACCTCTCCACGCTGATGAACGCCATCGACCGTGAACGCACCATTGCCACCATTCGCGAACGCTTAGACAAGAAACAGTGCTGCCGCGTCATCTCCACCAGCCTGATTGAAGCGGGCGTTGACGTGGATTTTCCGACCGTATACCGCGAATTAGCCGGACTGGACAGCATTCTGCAAGCCGCCGGACGTTGCAATCGCGAGGGAAAGGAAGCGGCGCAGGACAGCATCGTCCACATCTACCAGACCGAACACGCGGTTCCACCCATCATGCGCCCAAACATTGAAAGCTGCCGCACAGTGCTGCGCCTGTATGCTGAGGACATCGGCAGCCGCAAAGCCATCCACGCGTATTTTTGCGATTTGCTCTTCAAGCGCGGAGAAAATCAGCAGCGTTCACGACCCGTTTCGTCCGAAAATGATTTACTGGATACCAGCAAAACGCTGTCATCCGAAGCAAGATTTGCTTTCCGCGAAACCGCCGAGCATTTCCGCTTTATCGACACAGATACGGTAACGGTGTACATTCCGACACCTGAAAACAGCGAGGACATCAAAGCCCTGCGTGATGGGCACTATTCGCGTGAGCTTTTCCGCCGTCTGGGGCGCTGCGGCGTGAGTATCTACCGCCGCGAGTATCAGGCGTTGTGCAGCATCGGCGGCGTCACGGAAATTGCCGATGCGCACTGCGGCATTCTAAGCGACATCAAATTGTACACGCCGGAATGCGGCTTGCAGGTCAGCTGCACAAGCGGGCTGGCGCTGTTCTCCTGACGTATATATAATGAAGAAAATCAGAAACGGGCGGCAAGCATTGCGCTCACCGCCCGCCCCGTTAGATAATTATCTAACACAGTATTTCAACCCACAGATAGAAGCAGCGAATTACCCGCCGTTTCTATCCGACTTTGGCATTTTATCATCTTTTCACTGACGTGTCAAACCATGCTTAATAGTCTTTCGTTATAATTGTCTAATACAGTGAAAATCAGTCCTTGACTCATGCACTATCCTGTGCTATACTGTTCTTGTCACCTGAAAGGAGGTGGAATTTTCACGATTCCCGTTCGTTCCCTACGACCTGCCACTTGTCCACATCGGCAAGTGTTGATTTTAGCAAAAGCATGAGGAGGTGAACCAATGTCCATCAAAATGGAGGTGTGGGGCGACTACGCTTGCTTCACCCGGCCTGAAATGAAGGTTGAACGTGTGAGCTATGACGTTCCCACGCCCAGTGCAGCCCGCGGAATGGTGGAAAGCGTATATTTTCATAATGGTCTTCGTTGGATAATAGACCGCATCTACGTCTGCAATCCCATCCGTTTCATCAACATTCGTCGTAACGAAGTAGCATCCAAAGTTTCCAAGAACAAGATTTTGAGTGAAGCCAACGGCAAAGCTCTTTCCTATATCAACCGCCGAAAAGAAACACAGCAGCGTGCCACCACCATGCTCCGCGACGTACATTACGTCATTGAAGCACACTTCGAGATGACCGACCAAGCCAATCCGTCGGACAATCCCGGCAAGTTTCAGGACATCGTGAAGCGGCGGCTGCGCAATGGTCAGGCGTACATGCAGCCTTATCTTGGCTGTCGGGAATGCACGGCGCATTTCCGCCTTTGGGAAGGCGGCGACATTCCCACCATCGACGAAACGCGGGATTTGGGCTATATGCTTTACGATATGGACTATTCTGATTCCCAAAACATCCAGCCGATGTTCTTCCGGGCGCAGATGGTGCATGGTGTGATTGATTTGACAGACTGTGAGGTGGTGAAATGATTCTGCAATCGCTCGTGCGGTGCTATGATTCGCTCGCCGCACAGGGCAAATTGGAGCGTCCCGGCTGGTCGGTCGTCAAGGTGCAATGGGGCTTGTATCTGACTGCTGACGGGCAGGTGGAGTCGGTGGAAATGCTCGGCACAGCCAACGAGAAAGGCAAGCTGATTCCGCGCACAATGTTCCTGCCAACCCCCGCCAAACGTACCAGCGGTCACAAAGCAGCCAGTTTTTTGTGTGACAACGCCAAATACTTGCTCGGCATTACTAATGAGCCATACAGTGGTACAGGCAAGGATCCCCTCAAAGATGCTGAAATTTGTTTCCGCACAAGCGCCAAGAAGCATCATGCGCTGCTGGACGGCATATCCTGCCCGATGGCGCAGGCGATTCTCCGCTTCTTCGACACTTGGCAACCCGAACAGGCAATGCAATTTCCTGCCCTGTCGGATCATTTTGACGAGCTGTGCAAAAGTAGCAATTTAGTTTTCTGCATGACCGACGCATTCGGCGTGACCACGATGTCACAGGATATACCAGAAATTCAAGCAGTTTGGGACGAAGCTGCGAACAGCAGTACGGAAGATAATATCACGCGAGGACGTTGTCTGGTCACGGGCGAACTGGATACCATTGCGCGCCTGCACCCTGCTATCAAGGGGATAACTGGTGCACAGCCCTCTGGCGCATTACTTGTTTCCTTCAACAACAATTCCTTCGAATCCTACGGTCGAGAGGAAGCACAAGGCTTGAACGCCCCCATCGGAAATCGCGCCGCCTTTGCCTACGGCGAAGCGCTCAACTACATGCTGCGCGTGAAGGACTACCACAGTCTGCTTGGGTCTACCACGCTCGTTTACTGGGCGGAAACGGCGCAATCAGCTTATAGCGACTGCTTTGCCGCCATGTTGGGAACAAATAACGACATGACGCAGAATATGCTGGACGGCATCATGAAAGCCATCCGCCTTGGGCAGGATATTCAGTGGAAGAATGTTCCGCTGAATTCCAGCGTTCCCTTCTACATTCTTGGATTGACACCGAATACGTCCCGCTTGTCGGTTCGTTTCTTCCTGCAAGGGACGTTCGGCGATTTTGCCGCGAATTTGGCGCGTCATCAGGAGCGCTTGAACATCATTCGCCCTTCCTATGACACGCGGGAAACACTTTCCGCTTATGCACTGCTTAAAGAAACCACTCGTAATTCCGATGACGATGATGCTGCAAAAAATGAAAGTGCGAAAAAGCACATGTCTAAAAGGAAGTCAGAAAATGACGGTGAAAAAAAGTCGCTGACTTTTTCAGACATTCTCATCAGGAATTTGCTTTGCGCGATTCTCAACAATACGCCCTACCCTGTCGCGCTGCTGACGCAAACCGAATTGCGCATCCACGCGGAACAGAAGATTAACCGCGGCAAGGCAGCGATTATAAAAGCATGGCTGCTGAAAAACGGCAGTAATCCGCAATACAAGGAGGTCATCGACGTGCAACTCAATGAGCAAACAACCTATGTGCCGTATGTGCTTGGGCGTCTTTTCGCTGTACTGGAAAAAGTACAGCAAGAAGCTTATGAAAGTGCTGGGCGCAAAATAAACCGTACCATTCGAGATCACTATTTTGGTTCTGCCTGCACAACGCCCGGTATCATTTTTCACATTTTAATTGACCGTATAAACAGATATTATCTTCCGAAAATTTCTTCCGAAGGTCTCCGAATTGTCCGCGACAGGCAGATAACCGAATTGATGGGCATGATTCATGAAAGCTATCCCGCGCGCCTGAACCTGCAGGATCAGGGCATTTTCCAGCTGGGCTACTATCACCAGAAGCAGAAGTTCTTCACGAAAAAGGAGGAAAACAGCAATGTCTGATGTGATTCGCAACCGGTATGATTTCGTGGTGCTGTTCGATGTGCAGAACGGCAATCCCAACGGCGACCCCGATGCCGGCAACATGCCCCGTACCGACCCGGAAACGGGTCTGGGGCTGGTGACGGACGTGTGCATAAAGCGCAAGATTCGCGACTATGTGGCAACCGTCAAGGAGGGCGACCCGCATTTCGGCATTTACATTCAGGATGGAATCACGCTGAATCGTCGTGACAGAGACGGCTTGGATGCCTGCGGCTGTGGCAATCTCACAGATGACGACCAAAAGAGCAAGAAAAAATTGAAATCGACCGACGAGAATATTGAAGTCAAGTTGCGCGACTACATGTGCAGCCACTACTACGACATTCGAACGTTCGGCGCAGTCATGACAACATTCGTCACAGCGAAGCTGAACTGCGGTCAGGTGCGCGGTCCGGTACAGCTGGGCTTTGCCCGCAGTATCGACCCCATCGTGCCACAGGAAATTACCATCACCCGCGTCGCCATCACCACGGAAAAGGATGCCGAAAAGAAGGATACGGAAATGGGGTGCAAGTACATCGTCCCGTACGGGCTGTACCGCGTGGAAGGCTTCGTATCCGCGAATCTTGCGCGCAGGGTCACGGGGTTCAGCGAAGAAGACCTCGCCCTGTTGTGGGACGCCATCCTCAACATGTTTGAAAACGACCACTCCGCCGCGCGCGGCATGATGGCAGTGCGCAAGCTCATCATCTTCCGCCACGAGAAGGAACTGGGCAACGCCCCCGCGTGGAAGCTGTTTGAACGCGTGCGTGTAGCGCGTAAGGCGGATGTGACGGTTCCGCGCAGCTTTGCGGACTACGAATGGACGGTGGATGACGCGAATCTGCCGGACGGCGTCACCTGCGAAGTGAAGGGGTGACGCAGCAGGACACGACCCTCTCCGCCTTGCAGCATTACGCCTACTGCCGCCGCCAATGGGGATTGATTTTTCTGGAGCAGCAGTGGGCAGAAAATGCGCACACGGCGGAGGGGCAAGTGTTCCACCAAACGGCGCATCACGGCCCGGAAGCAGAATTACGCGGCAATACGCTGATTCTGCGCGGACTGCGGCTGGAATCCGCCCGCCTGCACCTGCACGGCGTCAGCGACGTGGTGGAGTTCCACCGCAGTCCCGACGGTGTTGCGCTGCACGGACGCGAAGGGCTGTGGCTGCCGTACCCGGTAGAATACAAAAAAGGGTCAGACAAAACGCAAGATGCCGACGAGGTGCAGCTGTGCGCACAGGCGCTCTGCTTGGAGGAGATGCTCTGCTGTGCCATCCCGGAGGGCAGCTTGTTTTACGGCGAACCCCGCCGGCGGACGCGGGTCGCGCTGGATGAATCCCTCCGTGCGCGGACGTTGTCGCTTCTGGCGGAACTGCTGGAGAATCAGGCGCGCGGACATACGCCATCCGTTCGGGCGCACAAGGGCTGCAATGCCTGCTCGCTCAAGGATGTATGCGTTCCGCGGCTCAGCCGAACCGGCAGCGTCTGCGCCTACATGCACGCCCGTATTGCGGAGGATTCGCCATGAGAAAGATGCTGAATACGCTGTTCGTGACGACGGAAGACGCCTACTTGTCGCTGGAAAACGAGAATATCGTCGTCCATGTGGGCGAGGAAAAGCGCGCACAGTATCCCCTGCTGATGCTGGAGGGCATTCTGACTTTCTCCTATAAAGGCGCAAGTCCAGCACTCATGGGTGCTTGCGCAGAGCGCGGTATCGGGCTGACGTTTCTGACACCGCGCGGGCGATTTTTAGCGCGCGTCTGCGGCAGCGAGCGCGGCAATGTTCTGCTGCGCCGCGAGCAGTATCGGCGCGCCGACAGCCTATCCGCCAGCTGCCTGATTGCACGGAATTTCATCTTCGGCAAGGTATACAATCAGCGCTGGGTGCTGGAGCGTACCATCCGCGACCACGCCTTGCGCGTGAATGTGCAGGCACTCAAGGATGTTTCCGCCGCGTTAGCCGCCAAACTGCCTCAAATTGAATCAGCGGTTGATTTGGATGGGCTGCGCGGGCTGGAAGGCGATGCATCCGCCGATTATTTTTCGGTATTCGACGAGATGATACTGAATCAAAAGGCTGATTTTCTGCTGAACGGCCGCAATCGCCGCCCGCCGCAGGACAACATGAACGCCCTGCTTTCCTTCGCCTATGTGCTGCTCGCCAACGACTGCGCTGCCGCGCTGGAAAGCGTAGGGCTGGATGCCTACGTCGGCTTCATGCACCGCGACCGTCCGGGGCGCACGTCGCTCGCCCTTGACCTGATGGAAGAACTGCGCGCCCCGATGGCAGATCGCCTCTGCATCACGCTGGTGAACAACCGTGTGCTGCAGGGCAAGCACTTCGACCGGCAGGAAAGCGGCGCCGTCTTCTTGAACGATGCCGGGCGCAAGCAGTTCTTGACCGCGTGGCAAAACCGCAAGCGCGAAGAAATCATCCACCCCTTCCTGAAAGAAAAAATCATGTGGGGGCTTGTTCCCTATGTACAGGCGCTGCTGCTTGCGCGCACCCTCCGCGGCGACACAGACGGTTATCCCCCATTCCTCTGGAAATAACCCGAAAGCGAGGCGTTCCCGATGCTGGTTCTAATCACCTACGATGTTTCCACCGTCGATGCAGACGGCAAACGCCGCTTGCGGCAAGTCGCCAAGCGCTGCGTCGTCCACGGTCAGCGCGTGCAGAATTCCGTATTTGAGTGCTCTTTGGATGCCGCACAGTACAAGCTGCTTCAGGCGGAACTTCGGCAGCTGATTGACCCGGAAAAGGACAGTTTGCGCTTTTACAACCTCGGCAATCACTACGAAAGCCGGATTGAGCACATTGGCGTGAAGACGAGCTACGCCCCGGAAGGGCTGCTGATGCTGTAAGGGCGCGCCGCGCGAATCGCCCGTGCGAAGCGCAAGCCTCCAGCCTTTTGCAGGGAGGTTCGCACCGGATTTCGCGGTCTTTTCGGCAAAATTACCGCATTTTCGGCTAAGCTGATTCTCAAAAGGACTGTTTTGTGGTATACTTTTTGTGCAAAGTCTATGATTCTGATCGACAGAATTGTTACTTTGCGCAGTCGCTCCCCGTGCGGGGAGCGTGGATTGAAATACGTCTTGTTTCTGCTGATTGCCGAAGAGGTCACGTCGCTCCCCGTGCGGGGAGCGTGGATTGAAATTTTGCTGTGAGGTGTGCGTAAATCCTCATTATCATGTCGCTCCCCGTGCGGGGAGCGTGGATTGAAATTCATCGCGGGCAAGCCGTCCAAGAAATACAGCGCGGTCGCTCCCCGTGCGGGGAGCGTGGATTGAAATTTCATCCAGCGCCGCATTCCGGCAGTCCACGCCGTCGCTCCCCGTGCGGGGAGCGTGGATTGAAATTCAAATCAAGGGGCTGATTTACCTAATGAAATTCAGTCGCTCCCCGTGCGGGGAGCGTGGATTGAAATAGCACCAAGCAGACCGCCGCGAAGGTCATCTTAGTCGCTCCCCGTGCGGGGAGCGTGGATTGAAATGCCCAAACTGCCCTGCAGCCTTTGGGCAAAGGATGTCGCTCCCCGTGCGGGGAGCGTGGATTGAAATAGCGTGTAGCACACGTCCTCCCGCCAGCCCCTGGTCGCTCCCCGTGCGGGGAGCGTGGATTGAAATGGCGACATCTCCTTGTCGATGTCGGTCAGCACGTGTCGCTCCCCGTGCGGGGAGCGTGGATTGAAATGCCCTTCGAGAGCGCGCTGTTTTTCTGTCGGTGCGGGTCGCTCCCCGTGCGGGGAGCGTGGATTGAAATGCTTCCCACGGCCAAACCAACGTTAAGGGCGCGCGTCGCTCCCCGTGCGGGGAGCGTGGATTGAAATATACTGTTGCTGGACATGGAATCCAGCGCGTACGTCGCTCCCCGTGCGGGGAGCGTGGATTGAAATACCCATGCCGAACAGCTTGAACTGCGGGGAGTGGTCGCTCCCCGTGCGGGGAGCGTGGATTGAAATAACGCCTATGTGCAGGAGGCGAGGCGGCGCTCCGTGTCGCTCCCCGTGCGGGGAGCGTGGATTGAAATATCTCCAGCGACACGAGCAGCACCCCGCCCCCGTGTCGCTCCCCGTGCGGGGAGCGTGGATTGAAATAAGGCACAAGGTGAAATCGTCCAAACCTGCAAGCGTCGCTCCCCGTGCGGGGAGCGTGGATTGAAATAATTCGCGGCTGATTTGCGTCACCTCCTCCGTGCGGTCGCTCCCCGTGCGGGGAGCGTGGATTGAAATGTATGCCTTGCTCTCTACGTCTTCTGCGCCCCCTGGTCGCTCCCCGTGCGGGGAGCGTGGATTGAAATAACGGCGGCGCGTGGGAACTGGTATCCTGTGACGTCGCTCCCCGTGCGGGGAGCGTGGATTGAAATTAAGGAGGGGTAAAGATGAAGGAACCGAGCGAACGTCGCTCCCCGTGCGGGGAGCGTGGATTGAAATCATGCTCAACGCATCGCTCACTTGAAATGCGCCCGTCGCTCCCCGTGCGGGGAGCGTGGATTGAAATGATGTAGCCCTCGCGCGTGTGGGCCGTAAAGACGGCGGTCGCTCCCCGTGCGGGGAGCGTGGATTGAAATGCTACTGCATTCCGCAGTGCGGTTGCAATGGTTGTCGCTCCCCGTGCGGGGAGCGTGGATTGAAATAGCGCAGCGCGTGATTCAGTTCGTGGAGAATCGTCGCTCCCCGTGCGGGGAGCGTGGATTGAAATAAAAATCGGGGTGGAGTACGCCACGCCGTCCTTGGTCGCTCCCCGTGCGGGGAGCGTGGATTGAAATCTGCAGCGGATTGAATAGCAGCAGCACATCTCGTCGCTCCCCGTGCGGGGTGCGTGGATTGAAATTTTGTCTTCCGCTTTGGTAAAATCTCGGAGTATTTCTGTCGCTCCCCGTGCGGGGAGCGTGGATTGAAATCCGAAGCGTTTTCCCTTTTTAAGATTCGCAAGGCTGGTCGCTCCCCGTGCGGGGAGCGTGGATTGAAATTTGAAGCTCTTCTTTGTGCGCTTGATAGTAAGCCGTCGCTCCCCGTGCGGGGAGCGTGGATTGAAATTTCTCCAGTCGCGTATTTTTTACCGTCCACCGCAAGTCGCTCCCCGTGCGGGGTGCGTGGATTGAAATTGAGGAATGTCAGGACGCGGCGAATCGGCTGCATGTCGCTCCCCGTGCGGGGAGCGTGGATTGAAATGTTCCCATAGCCACACGATACGCCTGTTCTCCCGTCGCTCCCCGTGCGGGGAGCGTGGATTGAAATCCTACGATTATCTTGCCGGTTGCGACGGTGCGCCGTCGCTCCCCGTGCGGGGAGCGTGGATTGAAATGCGGAACGCTGGATGGAAAAGCACGTCCGCCCCAACTGTCGCTCCCCGTGCGGGGAGCGTGGGTTGAAATATTTCCGGCTGGGGAGCATCTGCCGGGTTGCAATGCCTAGTCGCTCCCCGTGCGGGGAGCGTGGATTGAAATGATAGCGTGCCGCACAAGGCGACGAAGACCAGCGTCGCTCCCCGTGCGGGGAGCGTGGATTGAAATTCTGCACCACGTCGCAGGGCGGCAGCCGCTTCCCGTCGCTCCCCGTGTGGGGAGCGTGGATTGAAATCGAATTCCATCATGCGTTTACCGACTTGCAAGAGTCGCTCCCCGTGCGGGGAGCATGGATTGAAATTAAAGGGGCAGGAAAACCCTTAGGGCAAATCATCCAGCTTGTAGACGCCGTCGGACAGCTCCTCCATCTGGCCCACGAGCTTTCCGTCACGGTATACCTCAAAGACTGCGCCACTCAGGTGATGATCGGGATAGCTTTTATCCACCTTGGTCAGCTGAACGCTGCCGCGAATGAGCTTGTTGGTGATCTCAATCTCGACCACAGCGCCGTTCTGATCTACCTTCACGGTATAAGGCGTCTCATCCATCACATAGCCTTCCGGTGCGGCGATTTCACGAACCACATACTCGCCATAGGGAATACCCGTGAAGGAAAATCTGCCGTTCTCTGCGGAAACGGTGGTCAGGATAGGCTCGGTGCCGTCTGTGAGGAACAGCCCGATGGTAGCTCCGGCCAGCGCCTTGCCGTCCTCATCCTTCTTCATGTCGTGGATCTCTCCGTAGATCATCTCGTTGGTAATGCTCTTTCCGTCATTGACGGCAAGCTCTACCACGGGAATTTCCTGACCGGCATAGGCAAAGATCACAGGATACTTCTCATCGGAGAGGATGCAGTGGCTGTCAATGCTGATTTCCTTGACATAGTAGCTGCCGAAGGGAACATCGCTCCTGAGCACAGCCTTTCCGTTTTCATCAAGGGACATGATCTCGATGAGATCGTCCACAGGAATGACAGAGTCGTCTGCTGCGGTAAGCTCCTCGGCGGCATAGAAGCCGAAGGTCACAGCGGAAAGCTCGTTATTCATACCGATACCGAACTGCTTGTTCTGCTCCAGCACCTTGGAAAGAGAAATCCGCGCCTTCTGTCTGTCATTGCAGAAGCTGGCAGCGGTTTCGGTGATCTCAATCTCCTGCCCGGCATAGACAAACTCTGCGGTATGGGCGTCCTTGTTAATGACCATGCCGTCGGGGGCTTTCATCTCGGTGATTTCGTATTTTCCCAGATACAGCGGCTTGCTCTCCGCCATGCCATCTGCGCCGGTGGTCACCGTATCCACCACCTCGCCGGCACTACAGCGCAGCGTACCATCCGGAGTGTAGATGTCCTCCGTTGCCTTGATCTCATAGGTTGCTCCCGCAAGTCCCTGCACTGTATAGACCGGCTGATAGACCCCGTCCGCCGCCGCAACAGAGGCAAACACCTCACCGGTTTTGGAAATCTTGATGATGCCCTTCTGCGCGTAGTTGCCCAGTTTCACCGCAACGACCGTCACGCCGCTTTCCTCGGTGGAATTCTCTTCGCTCACATCGAACTTGACCGCCTCATGACTGAGCACATAGCCGTAAGGAGCGGAGACCTCCTTGAGGGAGTAGCCCTTGCCAAACTCCAGCTTCTCCGGCGTGATGAGCATGCCGGCGTCATTGGTGTAGAAGGTGTCGATGGTGGTAACCTCCGGATAGGTAAAGGTCATTTCCACCTTGGAGCCATCCGGACGGAAGATCTGGAAGCCCGCACCCGCATAGGGAATGGTATTGCCGGTCTCCGCATCCACCTTGATGACCTTAATGAAGGACTCGAAGTTAGCGTTGTTGATGAGGTAGTGATAGGTCTCGCCGTTTTTGGCAATAAACACATCAAAGTCGCTCATCAGCTCACGGCCCTCCCAGCCGGAGACCTGATGCACGGTATACACGCCGTAGGGCAGGTCCTTGCTTTGGGCAAAGCCGTTTTCATCGCAGGTCAGATAGTCCCGCTCCGTATCCTTTGCCGCTTCATAGCTGCCTGCGGCTTTCAGATAGACGGCGAATACTGCGCCTTCTTCGGGAGTTTCGATCTGCGTATCGCCGTTATCCGAGTGCTTGATGATGGTGATATTGCCCTTCTGCACCTGCTCGGCAACAGCCACAGCAGGTGCAGCGTTCAGCTCAACTGTGTAATTGGCCGCCTCTGCACCGACAGGATAAACGGTGCTGTCCAGAAGATAGCCCTCGGAGGGACTGATCTCACGAATCGTCCAGTCGTCACCGTAGACATAATAGCCGGTGGTGAACTGGCCGTTCTCGTCGGTGTAGTAGGTATCCACAAGCTGATCGCCCTTATAGATGCCGTAGGCGGCACCGGCAAGAGAAGCATCACCCTGCGCCGTTCCGATTTCGCAGTCGCTCTTGGTGACGGTGACATTGAATTTCTTGAGGATGTTGGAAAAGCTCTTATTGGTTGCGCTGTTCCATTCCACTGCGGCACTCTGGCTGTCGGGAACCACATAGCGAATGGCGGTGTCCATCTCCTCCAGTGTGTAGCCGATGCCGATAAGCACATCCTTGAAAGTCGCCACACCGTTTCATCGGTAACAGCAAATTCATCCACGGGCAGACCGCTAAGGGAGGTCCCAAAAAGGTGGAACTTCACGCCCTGATTCAGCGCATCCTCGGAGGTCTTGGTCACGGTAAGCTCGCCGCGGCGGAGCACATTGTTGAAGGAAACCGTCGCCGTCTGCCCGGCAAGCACGGTGACACGGTGGCTTTCCTGGGGCACATACTTGTCATAGCTCTGCTCGGTGACGGTATAAATGCCGGGCATCAGATTGTCGATGTGAATTTCACCGTTTCGGTCGGTGGTAACGCTCTGATTGACGCCCGCGCCGGTGATGGTGAAGGTAATGCCGTCCACCCTGCCGTCCTCGCTGGTCTTGATGATTTTAGCGCCGCCATAGCTGACCTTCAGCTTGAGAAACGCTCTTACAGGGTCGCTGACGGAGGCCGTATAGGTGATGGTATCCTGAACGCCGCCGTTGGGACCGTACTTATAGTCCGTTCAAACAAGAACGCCGCAGCGGGAAGCGCTTCGACTTGCGGAGATCGTCACATTGCCGGTGGGAGCCGTATCGGTGGTGATGGTGAGCGTATTGCCCGAAACATTGAAACGGAAGCCGGTTTCGCTGGCGGAGAAGGTAAACTGCGACAGCACGCGGTTGGTATCCGTGAGCTCGGCAATGTACTGACTGCCATCCCACGCAAGCTCAATCGTCTTTGCGCCGCCGCTGCTTCTGCTCATAAAGCTGGGGCAAACGGCATGGCTCTGCACGCTGTACTCGATGCTGTCGTAATAGTCCATGATTCGGCTATACAGTGGGTGATTGGGAGAAACCAGCGACAGGATCGCGTCATAGCCGCCGGTGCTCACATGGTCAAAGTCCGCATCGCGCTCGCCCACAACCGTTTCCCAAACGAGCAGCTGGGTAGCGAAGGCGTGGGCCAGCTTATCCGCGTCGGAATCGTTCTGCGATCTCCACGAGGTGGAAAGGTTGCCCTGATAGCCATACTGCATGATACGGCCCAGCAGCAGCTTAATGTCGTCCGGCTCGATGGTGTTGTTGTACTGGCTGGGATAGTTATCCCAGAAATCCTCACCGAAGCCGTGATAGGTATCGCCGACATTTCGGGAAAGGCCGGGCTCGATGCAGTAGCACACCTTCCCATCAAAGGAATCCATGCAGTGCAGGGTAGTATAGTCGCTGGAGCCTGTTGCCCAGCCGTTCATATAGTTTTTCGCGGAGTGCCCCCATGCGTCCTCGGAGTAAATCTGAGCAGCGTCCCCGTCACGGGGGAAGGAAATCATATAGGACTCCGCTGTTTCGCTTGCGGCGAAGGCCGTGGTCGCGCCAAAGCCCGCAAGAACGGTGAGTGCCATAAGGACTGCAAGCAGTCCCGACATTCCTCTTTTGAAAATCTTCTTCATTCGTTCTGTCCTCCTTCAAGGCATGAAAAAAGCGCCGTGCTTCCACGATGCTCATTTCGGCGTATTGATTTGTTTATGCTTATGCCGACTCAAAGAAAATAGGCGACTCTTCCTGCGGTGTGGGAGCCTCCGTGGTGTTTGCTGCTGTTTGCCCTTGCAGGGGTTCTGCGGCGCATCCGGAAAGCAATACGGCAAGTAGGAGCGCACACAACATGAGATTCTTTTTCATGGGATGACCTCCAATGACTGTTTTTTCTCATATTGTACGAATGCACCTGGTCTTCTTCAATTGTGTCGCTTCTCTATTTTCTCTTTGAGCTGGTATTGCCGGTAAATGAGGGGGAGAGTGTGAAAGGGAGGAACGGCGCTGACGCAGCGTCAAAAGGGTAGACTGCCCCCTTGGCGAAGAACCTATCTTGCGTCATTCCGACTTTTCTGCCTTTCCTGATACCGGTGATAATATTCCAGCGCTTTTAGAATATACTCACCGGTTTTTTCGTAAGGAACGCTGGCAGGGATAAACCTTCGAGCCTCAGCGTACTTGATGTTGATTTTCTCCCGCTGGTTCGGCTTTTCCTCGCTCATGATCGACTCAATGACCTCGTTATTCAGCTTTCCGTCCTGAGAGAACCGCTTCAGCTTAATGGCTTGGGCAAGGGACGGCGTGGCATCTGCGTAAGAGATTTGCTCCAGCAGCGCACCCTGTTCCTCTTTTTGCAGGTACGAAAGCTCCACCGCCGGTCTGAACGCAATGCGCCCCTCGTCAACCAAATCCAGAAGCTCCGGAATGAGCTCCGTGAGGCGGATATAGCGTCGCACCTGATCTTGACTTTCACCTACTTCTTTCCCTAACAACTCTCTTGATGTGGACTTCTGTGCCACTGGCACAGAAGTTAAATCTGTACGCTGTCCCTGTCGGTTCATAGCTTCCAGCCTCATCTTGTACGAAAAAGCTTTTTCACTCGGCAGTATCACAGAGCGCTGCAGGTTCGATTCCACCATTAGAATGATGGTCTCATCACGGGTCATCTCCCGTACCTCGGCCTTCACGGTATCAAACCCGGCAAGCTCGCAGGCCTTCCTTCTGCGATGCCCCGATACGATCTCGTACCGACCATCTTCCTTCGGTCGGAGGGTGACAGGGGTGATGATCCCGCGCTCCTTGATGCTCTGGACAAGCTGATCCATGTCCTCGTCCAGCTTCACCTTGAAGGGGTGGTCCGGAAAATCGTCGATCTCCGAGAGGGGAATGTCATAAATGCGCGGGAGTTTATTTTCCTTTCGCTCCGCGTCATTCATGAAAAGCTCATCGTACCCGGTCAGGCCCAGATCGATTTTTTGCACGCTCTTCAATCTCTGTCACCTCCTTCGTCAGAGCCTCATACGCTGCTGCGACCTTGCCGTTCCTGTCGTGAGAGAAGATGCTTTCTCCGGAAAGACTGCACTCCGCAGCTCTTACCGAAAAAGGAATTTCGGAACGGAACACGCGGATGTTCTCTCCCACGGTGGAACGAAGCGAGGAAATAATCGCCTTGGCGTTGTTGGTGCGGTTATCCACCATCGTCAGCAAAATGCCGTCAATCTTTAATCTCGGGTTGATCTGCCGCTTGATCTTTGAAATGGAGCGCAGAAGCAGGTTAAGACCTTTGGTTGACAGGAAATTCGGCTGAGACGGGATAATCACACTGTCTGCCGCAACCAGCGCATTGACCGTCATCATGCCCAGAGAGGGCATACAGTCAATCAGAATGTTGTCGTAGCTTTTTCTCATGCCGTCGATGGTATTCTTCAGAACATACTCGCGGCTCATAACATTGAACAGGCCCGTTTCCATACCGGAGAGCTCAATGTTCGAGGGGAGCAAATCCACACCCTCCTGGTGCCGGATAATTGCACCCTCCGCAAGCGGCTCATCATCAATGACCGACTGCATAAGGGACGACAGCGATACATCCAGCTCGTCGGGGTTCTTTATGCCGAGGCTCACGGTTAGGCTGCCCTGCGGATCAGCATCCACCAACAGAACCCGTTTCCCGGAGCTTGCAAGTCCCACGCCGAGATTGACTGCGGTCGTCGTCTTGCCGACGCCGCCCTTCTGATTCGTGATGGCGATCACCTTACAGTTTTCCATGGGTTTTTCCTCCTTTCTCTGAATTTGAATCATTTCTGATCCACGAAAGCCTCAAAATACCTTTTGGGGCTTTCGTCGCTGCATTTCATTTTTCCTCGAACCCAAAATGCAGAAAAGGAAGTCAACAGGCGTTCGGCTGCTGACCGAACTCATAGGAATCTCACCTCTGCCGGGTACTCCGCCAGCCCCATAGGGAAGTATCATTGTCCCTGAGTCGTTTCATCGCCTTATCCGTAGCAAGCGGATATTTCAGAATGGTTCGGAATCGCTACCAACCTTGCTTTCCGTGATAACCCCTGTGGGCAGGAAGTTCGTGGCGCACCTTCATCCGGCTGGGACCTTCGCCCCCGATCAGGAATGTACCTGTTGAATGTGTATTCGATTGTCAAGGAACAGGTGAGAGGTTATTTGCCCCTCAAGTGGTAGATCACGGGAAAGGGCAAAAATAAGCATCTGGAGAAATTTCTAAAAAATTTTTTCACGGTCTCCTCCTTCGAGCATTCATCATTGGAATATCGGAAAACAAAAAAGGCCCAGCTACCGCAATGGGTAACTGGGCCTTAACCATCCGTATATGGTATAAACGGGAATAAACTTCGCCAAAAGGATTCAAAGTAAAACAAAGATACCGGGAGGGAAAATTGTCTCTATAGATGCGCCTCGCAGAACTCGGAATGGAGGGAGATTTTCCCCTATGGTTAACCCATTAAAAATGGGATAGAGAGCATCAAATTTCCTCAAAAGGAAACAGCAGAATCAAAAAAGAAAAGCCCCGGAAACCGTTGAGTTTCCAGGGTTTTTGGGCATTTTGAAGTCTCGATCAGCGCTTGCTGAACTGAGGTGCGCGACGTGCAGCCTTGAGGCCGTACTCTTTGGAGAAAGAAACGCGGCTGGATGCTGGTGTATATTCATACAAATTGAGAAAGGAGAAGGTGTTCGGGGGAGATGGTGTGGGGCTGCGTGGGTTTTCAATCTTGATTCCACCGATTCTTACAGCAATCTGTTACACAGAAATCACGACCGCATACCCGCCTGCCGGTATACATGCCTCGCTATACGGCTGCGCCAGCATCCCCTTGCCTGTTTCAGCACCACGGCAGTCATACGATGTATAGCTTGCATTCGCCCCGTGCATCAGCAGCTTTTCCACGCCCGTAGCGTTGAACACATACGTCCGCACTGCGTCGCTCAAATGCACCACCTGATTCGCATCATAGCAAACAATCGCTTCCGTTTCGTCTTTGCGGGCGCGCACCAGCGGATACAGCAGGTGCGGCGATTCTGCCCGCAGAGGCGCCATCCGTACAGCCTGCAATTGCGCCATCAGCGCAAGATAATGGCGCAGCATGGCTCGGTGTGTTTCCGGCACACGGTCGGGGCGCACGGAAATCTGCGGCACGGCGAAGAATACATTCAGCAGCTGGCGCGCCGCGTTCTGTACACTGTCATCGGGATGCCACATCAGCATGTCCGAGTGCACCGCCGTGTCACCGCTGAGCAGCCGCAAATCAACCATGCCCACGCGGTTGCTCAGCCAATCCGCCGGGCAGTCCGTCACGCGGAACATGTTGCCGAAGCCGCGAATCGCCGGGCCGATGTAGTTCTGGCGAAATTCAATGAGGATGTCAGGCTTTATGGCAGTCAGTGCCTCACGCACATCCGTCAGCAGACGGCACACGGCTTCCTCCACCAGTGCGTAGTCCATTCCTTCGCGCATGGGCGGCGCATCGGAGCTGACCCCGAAGCTATCGATGAAATCCAGTTTGAAGCCGTCCAAATCCCAATCCCTGAGCGCCTTCACGTATGTATCCACCAGAAACGCGCGCACTTGCGGGAAACGCGGGTCAAGAATGCCGGCGTGCGCCCCTGTATCGCGGCGCAGGAGCATCGACCGGAACGTCGCCCAATGCTTCGAATACTCGCCCACATAGACCACGCTGTACCACAGCATATATTTCATGCCCAGCGCATGAATGCGCGCCACATGTTCCCGCATATCAGGGATTTTGTCCGATGCGGGCTGCCAGTCGCCGCAATAGCCGTAGCCGCGGGTGCAGTCGCTGGTCTGCCAGCCGTCATCCACTATCACGGTGCGGAAACCGTCTGCCGCCGCAAGCGCACAGGTTTCCTCCAAATCCGCCGCCACGGTCTGCTGATGGAAGGAATACCAAGTAGAATACAAGGGCTGCCGCGCTGCCTCCGGTACGGGCATGGGGGATGTTGCACAATGCTGCTCCCACCAATCTGCAACTTGCCGCAAAGCCGTTTCATAACGCACATCTTCGCGCAGACGCAGAAGCGTCACGCTGTACTGTGCAGCAGAGGATGTCATCGGCAGCGGCACTTCCAATCGGCACAGCAAGTTGCCGTCCTCCTCATGCACACCATAGCTGTGCAGCGTTTCCAGCCGCACCTCGGACAGGGCGATAGTCAGCCGATTCTGCCCTTCTTCATTATAAAAGCAGAACACCGGCGCGCCGGTCGAGAAGCTGGTGTGAATCGGTGCATCCCAGTCTGTGCGCAGCGCTCGGTCGCGTCCGCAGAGGGGATACCATTCATATTGGATGTCTTTCAGCGCTGTTTTCCACGTCACGCACAGCGCAGGCGCATCATAGGGCTGCTTTTCCCAGCGGAGCGTAATGCGCGTTTCGCTCCTGCTGATTTCCTCGCAGGAAATTTCTGCGGGAAAATTCGCAGTCAGCACAAGGTCTTGCCAGTTCATATGCTTCCTCCTATTGTGTCACTGATAGTGTCACGTTTCCCGTCAAGCCGCTTGCGGGAATCGCCATGTACGAGGATAACCTGTCCTGCATTCGCTGCACCAGCGTGTTTGCCGCCAGTACCTCAATCTCATTTTCCCCATTCCGAACAGCGTCCGCAATGTCCCAGCAATACGGCGCACAAATGCGCTGTCCTAAATCTCTGCCGTTGGCAAACAGACATGCTGTCATGCCAACGTGTTCTATGTTCAGCACCATCCGTTCCGCTTTTTCCAGATTTATCGTTGTACGATAGCGTATTTCGCCGGAAAACTCCCGTTCGTCCTCCAGCCCGGTGATATTGAACAGCTTGGATTTCCTGCGCAGCGGGCGGAAATTTTCCTCTCGTCCCGTTTCGCGAAGGTCAATATCCCATTGGACATCGAGAATCTGCGTGTGCAGTTTGTCCTGCTTCGCCGGGAATGCCAACCATTCTTCTTGGGAGACGCCGCCAAACACGAGCAGCACCGACTGTCCGGCAGCTAATTCCACCGTCACTTCGCCCTGCGCAGCTTCATCCCGCACATACTGTTCATTCAGGAAGTCCGCTGCTATGTACTGCCCGCAAACCGGCAGCTGCAAGGTTGTTTGCACGGTTTGCAAGGATTCGTTAAAGAGGAAGAACACGGTCAATTCATCGCGAGTGAATTTTGCAATGCGCAGCAGCCGCGCCGACGTTTGATAATCATGCGCAAGATGCTGTGCTAAAATACGCGATGCAATCTGCGCCAGCGGCACAAGTTCCTCCGGACAAGCATTCACCCCTGCCGGTGCTTCATTGATAAAGAAGATTGGCACGCCCGCCCTTCGCAGACGCGCCGCAATTTCTGTGAAGCACGGCGAGAGCTGCTTGCAGGCCGGTACAATCAGATAACGATAGCCGCGCCCAAATTTTCCGTCTCTTGTCTCTGCGGATTTCAGATAGTCCATCGGCACAATATCATAGGAAATATGCGCATCATAGCAAACTTTCGCCGGTTTCTGCATCAGCATTGCGTCCGCATCCATCCATGCGGCTTCCGCATGATAGAGGATTGCGCCTGATGCTTCCATGTCCGCCCCTGAAAGCAGGTGCGCTGCACGGTTCACATAGTGCATCAATTGCGTAAAGCCGGAAAACTGCGGATTCTGACCGTTTGCATAAAAGTGCGGCGGACAATCGCTGTCCGGAAACTGGTCATCGAACGCATGAGGCACAAAGTGATTCACTCCGCGCACCAGCAGGAAGTCCATCAGCCATTTCATCAACGGTGTTCCTTCTGCCCATCCATACGCGCCGAAAACCTCGCACATTGCCTTTCCATTCATCCTTTGATTTTGACGTGCATGAGATGCCCCCAGCTGTGCCAGCACATAGTGATAAAATTCGCCGTCTGCCATTCCGCCTTCCACGGAGGACGGCGTGCAGTAATCCGCCATACCGGGCATCACCTGATGCAAAACAACGTCAATCCCACTCATGTCCTGCCCGTCCAAGGCACGGAAGTAATGCCCCGCACTTCCGCCAAGCCGTGCATGAGCGTTCATGTCCTCAATCACATGACCGATGTACTGCACCCCATGTGCGCGGCACCAGCCGCCAAGCTGATAGGAGAAATTCTCCTTCCAGAGGTTCGTCACCGCATCCATGTACGCCATGCGCACCTGTGCCGTCTGCTCCGTATGCGGATACCACAGCAGCGGCAGCGCCTGCAAAGGGGATTCCACCTGTTTCGACATGCGCTCCGCCACCGCCTCGCGCCACGGCAGTTCTACCCCCGGCTGCCCTACGGTTCGCTGATAAATGCCGCTGTCATAGCCAATATAGCCGACATGCTGTGCATCAAATCGCGGTTCATCAGAGAAAAAGCCAGCAATCGTATTGCCGAACAGCGGTGCATAGTAGGCATAGTGCGGTTCATAAACAGCCTCGATGAGTTTATGCACCGATTCCTGCGACAGCATATCAATATAATCCGTCTGGGAATTTGCGCGTGTAAACGACGCTGAAACATAGAAAACCCGCCAGCAGCCCTCCGGCACGTCCAGATAAACAAACTTGTCTTCCTTCTTCGCGTTCAGCACAATCGGCTTTCCCGTCAATTCTTCTTCCCGCCCCGTGCGGCGATACATCACTACCGTCAGCAGCTGTTCTTCCGATGTAAACTGCGGCATCAAGAGAGTGATGTCCTTTGCCGGGCCCATCACATCTACATGAAATTCCCGCAAAAACCTTCGCCGCAAACTCGGTTCGCTGTGTGCCAGAATGCCGTTTGCATAGCCTGTTGGAAAATGCTTGTCATCCAGAATCCACACCCGCATCTGCCGCTTCTGTGCTTCCCGCAGAACAATGTTCATGGTTTTCCACCATGCTTCTTCGCAGAAATGTTCATAAGGGCGCGACTCTACGCAGAATGCTCGGCAGCCACTTTCTGCAATTTTCTGAATCTGTGTGGGAAGCTCGGCATCATGCCCTTCATGCAGCCAGAAAAATGGCAGCAAATAATTTTCGGTTTGTCCGGCCAGTACACTTTTCAAAACAGCGTCCATCGTTCCACCCTTGCCTGTTTTTCAGTCTTTTTTCAGCCGCATCCATGCTTCCATCTCGCTGTCCCGCCGCCACGTCTGTCCGGCGGAGGCGTAATCCACCATCAGCAGCCGTTCCCGCCCGGAGACAACTTCAAACATCCCCTGACACGGAATCGGCGGATTCGGGATTCTGGTCACTTCCACCTGTTCGCCAAGCGTCACGGGCGTTCCGACTTCGCTGACGCGCTTGTCCCGCGCCAAAACCAATGCGCCATACAGAACAGCCCCGTGCGTCGGCGGATTTTCCTGCCCATAGACAATGCGCGGATGCAAATCAAGCAGCAAGCGGACAGTATCGCCGTCCTGCCAGCGGCGCGCAACATGCAGGAACTGCCCTGCCTGCACGTTGGGAATCTCCTTCCCCTGCACCCATGCCCTGCTGTTTTCTGCGAACGACGGAATCCGCAGCGACAGCGTGAATGTCTCCGACATGCCTTGCGGAAGTGACAGACCGATGTCAATCTGCCCATCGCAGGGATATTCGGTGCGAAGTTCAAGCTGCACAGGCGTTTGTTCCATCATCAGATGAATCGTCCCCGGCAGGTACAGCCCTATCTCCACTTCACGCTCCTGCTGGCTGGCGCTCGCCATCGGCACAAGCGCCGTCCCCGCCGCACCGATAGCAATGCAGCAGCCGCAGTACGCCGCCCCATTTCTCATACTCTTGAAGCCGCCCACCGCCCTGCCGCGGATGCCTGCGCGGAGCGGGCTGTAACTGTCAAACACCTGCCCGCCCTGTACTGCCGTCGCGCAGTCATAGACCTGCCGATAGACGGGTTCATCGAAAGTTGTCTCTGCGCCGCAGGTGCTTCCCTGCGTGTTGACTGCCCCGTAAAGCGCATTGTACGCAGAAATCTCCACTTCATCCAAATACTTGGGATGATGCGTCATCCGATACAGCCGGTGCATCAGCTTCATCCACGTCACTGTCACACACGTTTCCAGCATCAAGCCGTCATAGCTGTCATCCGTCTGCATGAGCGAAGAATGATTGAACAGCTCATGCTTGCAGCCTGAACCGCCAACAATTGTCCGTTCGGATTGAAGCAGCTTCTCCGCAAAGCGGATAACCGCTGTGCGCCACTTGTCGCTGCCGGTCACGTCAGCATACTCCCCCAGCCCTTCAAAGCAGGACATGAGTTCATATGCCTTGACGACAGGATATTCATACGGGTACAACTTATCCTCATAGGCGGCTTCAAAGATGTTGAAGCTGTCCGCGCCGCCGTTTGCAACGATGTAGTCTGCAAATGCCAAATCGCACGGACGCATCAAAACCCGGTACCAGCGCACGACGGGTTCGAGAATGGAGCTGGAATTGATACCCTGCCAATGCGTTGACGTGCGGGTGATTTTCTTCTGATTGACCCCTGCGCCGATGTGCGCCTCAATATAGTCCAGCTGACGGCAGACAGACTGCTCAATCCGCTGCTTTTGGCGCACATCCTGACAGATTTGATGGAAGTGCCACAAGCCCAGCAGGACATACTTTCTGCACCACAAGTCCCATCCTTGGAACTCCTGCGCGGGACTGTATGTCGAAATTCGCCCTGCTTCATCCTGACAGTCCAGCAGCGCATCCACCGTGTCCGCCAGCAGCTGATACAGCGCCGCATCCCGCGTATATTCCCACGTCATGCACGCGCCGCGCATGAGCTTGCCCCAGTATTCGCCGCGCCAGCCCAAATCGGCATCATCCACCGGCGCGGTGAACTGCTCCGCCGCCAGCTGCCACAACTGCGGGTCTTTCAGCTGTTTGTCCTGCACGAAGCGAATCATTGCATCTGCCCGTCCGGTATATGCAAAGAACATTTTTACACCTGCATTTCTTTCTCGTTCTTTGTTCGGCGTACTGCCGCGTTTTGAACCTCGATGCCGCCCATGCTGAAGAACCATTTCAGGTAGAAGTTCGGCTGCCAAATCATCCCCAAATCCACCGTAACGCTTCGCCAGCTGCGGTCGCTCCCCTTCAAGCTGATGGTCTGCATCAGCGAGCGGTTGCGGTAAATCGTCATCGACAGCTGTGCAACATCGTTTTGGCTCTGCGCGCGCACGTCAAAGGAGAGTTCATAGCAGCCAATCTGTTCGGCGAGAATGTGGAACATGCGGTATTCCCCGCGCCTGCATCCGCAAAGGCACTTGCTGGGCAGCGTGCATTCCTGCTGCATCCGAACGACGGTCATCTCCTGCATCGCCGTTTCTTCCGGCGTGAGAGCATCCGCCGCTTCCTGCTCCTCTGCCGATTCTTCGCCAACCAGCCGCCGATACGCCGGAAGGCGCAGAATCGCCCGGCAGATATTTGCCGCACTGCGCTGCAATTCGCCGATAGTCAACGTCCCAGCTTCCAGCGACACATGCAGATTGTCGCCGTTGCCGTTGTTTTCCGCACCGGATGTGACCATGTACAGGTCATTCTGACTGCGAATCATGGCGGCGACCTCCTGCTGGCTGCCGTCCTTCCCTTCCTGATTGCCTTTCGCCCACCAGTCCGTCATGACAACGCCGTGATAGCCCCATTCCTGCCGCAGGATAGTGGTCAGCAGGTCATAGTTGCTGCTCGTCCACAAGCCGTTGACCGGGCCGTATGTCGTCATGATGCTGAATGCACCCGATTCCCGCAGGGCAATCGCAAAGCCTTTGAGATACAGTTCCCGCAGCGCACGCTCGGACACAACGGTTTCCGCGTCATTTCGGCGATATTCCTGATTGTTGCACGCAAAATGCTTGATAGTGCCGCTAACACCGCTGCTTTGCAAGCCCTTGATGACCGCCGCCGCCATTTTACCCGTCAGCAGCGGATCTTCCGAAAAATACTCGAAGTTGCGCCCGTTCAGCGGATGCCGATGCAGATTCATGCCCGGTGCAAGCAGCAGGTCAATGCGGTTGCGGCGCATTTCCTGCCCCGTCCACGCATACAGATCTGAAATCAGCGTTTCATTGAAGCTGCACGCCAGACAAGTACCGCTCGGCAGCAGAAACGCCTGTGTGCCGCAGTCCATGCGAATGCCGCTCGGCCCGTCCGCGCAGCAGATTGCCGGGATGCCCAGCGCTTGCAGCTTCGGGCTGAGTCCGCCGAATGCACCGGCTGTCCCCGGCGTTACCTTGGGTGAGCACATGCCTTCGCCGCGTACAAGGGCGCAGAGCATGTTTTCATCCATCTGCGCGACAAAATCCGCCATGCTGATTTTTCCGTCCGCCACGTCGGACAGGCGGAATCCGCGATTGCCCGTCATCGGCATGCTTTCCGGCAAATGCGCCTGCACGCGCTGATGCAGATTGTACTCCCGCAGCGGCACATCCTCCCATGACAGCTTGCCGCCGCAGTTTTTCATGCGCTGGAAGGGGCTAACGGGCGCTAATGCCTGTGTACGCTGTGCCGTGACATGCGTTTCCGCCAGCGTAAATGTGCCGATTTGTCCTGCACTGCGAACGTCGCCGCCGAGGAAGAAGCGGTATGTACCCGCCTCCAATACCTCGCAGAACGGATGCCCGGTCACGCCGCTGTCATCATAGGATGCAAGGTCATTCTTGCGCACGGTCAGCGTCAATAATTGTGCCTCTCCTGCCGCCAGCAGTTTCGTTTTCGCAAAAGCACAGAGCGTCCGCGCGGGTTTTCCGAGCATCCCCTGCGGCGCTTCGCAGTACAGCTGCACCACCTCTTTGCCCGCGCAGTCTCCTGTGTTGTGGACAGAGACGGTCATATCCACCGCATCCGCTGTTTCGTGAAAATCCGTCATTTCGATGGAAAACGCCGTGTAGGACAGCCCAAAGCCGAACGGATACAGCACTTTTTCCGGCGCGAACGTCTCGAAATAACGGTAGCCGAGGAAAATATCTTCCGCATAGAAATTCCGTTCTGCATTCCCGAAATTCGCATTCGCAGGATAATCGGACAGCTGCTCTGCAATCGTGTCCGGCAGCTTGCCGCACGGGTTCACGCGCCCCGTCAGCACATCCGCCGCGCCGTTGCCGCCCTCCTGCCCGCCGTGCCAGACATACAGAATCGCTGCTGGATTACAGCGTTTCACCCACGTCATGTCGATGATGCCCGCCGTGTTCAGCACCACAATGCTGCGCGGGAAATATCGGCAGACGAGACGAATCGTGCGTTCTTCCTCCTCGGTCAGCAGAAAGCTGCCCGGCGCGGCTGACGAATCGTGATCTTCGCCAGCCGTGCGGCCGATACAAATCAGCGCCGCGTCCGACGTTTTTGCCGCCTGCTGCACCAATGCTTCCGGCAGCGGCATTTCCGCCTGACTCCACGGTTCTTCGCCCCACTCGTTGCAGCCTTCCAGCGAATGCGCCTCGTGCCACGCTTCATAGGCGGACAGCACCGCTTGATTCAGCACAATGTCCGAATCCGCTTTCAGCGCATCCAAAATGCTGACGACATACGCGCTGTTGACCATGCCGCCCGAACCGATGCCGCAGCGGTAGTAGTGCAGCTGATTTCGCCCGAAAACCGCCACGCGGCAGCCCTCTTCCAGCGGAAGCGCGTGCCGATAGTTGCGCAGCAGCACAGCACCCTCAGCGGCGGCTTGCCGGGCGGTCGCAGCGTAATCCGCCTGTGCAAAGTTCTTCTGCATGTTCACTGTGCCTCCACAAAGCGAATCGCCTGAATATCCAGCACGTCACTGGTCGTCTCGATGGACAGCGTTTTCAGACTGCCCGTCCACGAAGCAAAGTCCGCAAAATCCACACTTATGGTGCGGAAGCCATCACCATCCGCCGGATATTCCGACAAATTCAGTGTCAGCGCCGCTGCATCCTCCGCTTCGTCCGTCTGGAAAGAAATCGTCAAGTCACCTTCGCCGCGGCAGACGATTTCCAGCGTGTGCAGCACGGCGCAGTCCTGCCCCGCCTTTGTGAGCGTGAAGCACGGCGTGCCGGTGGCATCCGTCATCAGCTGCACATAATCCACGCCGTAGCCCACTGTGCCGCGTTCCGCCTTCCAGCCGCGAAGCTGGAACGCCGAAGTCTGCCCGAAATAGCCCAAGGTATCAAACACCCATACGTTCTTGCCGGATGCAGACTGCGCCGCACGGGAGAACAGCGTCTTTTCCGGCGTGTCAATGCAATAGTCCTTCTCCTGCCGGATGCACGGGAATCCCAGCACGCGGGCAAAGCTCTCAATCGGCAGCATCGGAATGCCGCTGTTCATGAACACCGCGCCGTCCAGCGGAATTTCCTCCGTGCCGTCCTTCACCGCTACGCTGCTGCCCGCCGCAAAGCGGTAGCTGTGACCGTCCCGCGTAAGCGTCAGCACCTGCGCATCGTGATTCCACTCGTAGTAGGTGTACAGGTACTCCTGAATCAGGCTGACAGTCGGGTCAAAGGGCATGTAGTCCACGCCGTCAACCGTCTGAATCTGCATGGTATTTTCCAGCCGCAGACCGTTCACGATGATTTCCGGCACTTCATCCTGCAATTCCAGCGTAATCGAGCGGATGGTGAAGTGTGTATTTGCGCCGCTCAACGGGTCGAGGCGCAGGGCGGTAATCTGCCCATTCCAGTTTTCCACGCTGCTCAGTTCAAAGACGTATTCGTGCTCTTCGTCGCTTTCGGCATAGATGCGGATGGAATTGCCCTCGCTCAGCCCCGTACCGTTCACGCCGAAGAACAGCTGCATAAATTTGCCCTTCGGAATAGATGCCACTACGCGAATCGCCAGCACATCCTTCGCTGCAAGCCCCTCGTAGAACTTCTTGGAGAAATTCAGCTGCGGGTCATCGTGGTCGCCCACATACAGCGTCCGCCCGTTTTCATCCACGGTTTCATCTTCCAGAATGTGATTGGTGTCCATCCAGTCGTGCCAGTTATCCGCCGTCATGTCCACCGTGCGGACATTGCTGCTCATCGGGCGCTGGTAGGTGCCATCCTGCCGCAACACGCGGCGATCCTGCGGATAATTGTGCGTGATGCGCGCCAGCTGCTCTTCGTTCGGCACAATGTCCTCATGCGCCCCGCCCGTGGTGTACATTTCCCGCAGAATGTCGAGATAGCCAAACCCGTGCGTCCCTTCGCAGGGCATCAGGTACGTTCCTTCGCCGTATTCGTTCCAGTTGGACAGCATGATGAGCTTCTCCTGCCACGTTCCCTTCTGCGCATAGGTGGGCAGGTAGACATTCTTCACCCATTCATTCGTCTGGCGGAACTCTTCCAGTGACATCACCGGCGTGCGGATGCCAGACCAGCCAATCGCGTTGAAACCCGTGCTGATGGTCGGCACGGTATAAACGTCATTCTGATTCACCGCATACATGGTCATGCTCTCGTTCGCGCTGAAATAGCAGCCCTGCTTGCCCCAGTTGTACGCATACCAGCCGTCAAAGCCGTATTGCTTCAGGCTTGTGTTCATGTAGCTGTTGCAGTCCAGAATCAGCATGTCCTCAAAGCCCAGCTTGCGCACCTCGCCGCGCAGATAGTCAAACTCATCTTTCAGCGTATTGCCGAACTTGTTCACCAGCGTCTGCGCGCCGAAAATCATGAATACGGGTTTGCCGTCGATGGTCATGTAGTTGGGATTGGAGAAGTAGTATTCCAGCCAATACGGGACGAAGTAATTCCGGAAATCCGTGCTGGTGTTGGGCGTAGAGCCGTTCTGCGCTTCCCAGATGAGGCAGAATTTCACGAAATTGCTGTACTTGGCTTCCAGATAGGCATCGTTGAGCTGCGTGGAATCCCATGCGATTTTCATGGGCTGATCGGTATCGCGCCCCAGCCAGCAGAACGCCTCGAAATTGATGCCGTGCTCCGCCATAAAGCGGATTTCCCAATCCGCCGTTTCCGGCTGACCCTCGTCATAGTACCCCAGCACGGATTTCAAATCGTCATAGGGCGTAATGGCTGACCAGCCGAAGTGTTCGCCGTTGCGCCACAAAGAGCAGACATTCATCCCCAAGATGTAGTCATTTTCCTTCTCCGGCACAACTGGCGCAGGCACGTCATAATCCACCAAATCAAAAACCTGCAAATCATCAAAGCCGATTTCCGTATTGCCTGTGTTGACCAGCTCAAAGCGGTTCAGCACCGTGATGTTTTCCGGCAGGGCGAACGTCCCTTTCGTCTGATGATTCACCTTGACCGTCACGGTATGCGCATCCAAATCCGCTTCCAGCCGCAGATGATACCAGAGCTTGTCGCTGTAAGCTTTCAATTCCGCATCCGCCGTACGGAAAGCGCCGTCGCGCATTTCGACGGCAAACAGCTCCTGTCCGCCGTCCGAAAGACGAATGTGACCCGCGCTGTTTTCCGGCAGATAGACATATGTCTGGAAGACGACTTTTCCGCCGCGCGGGGCAAAGTCACGCGCCGTCTGCACCCCTGCTGGAAGTTCCATCGCCTGATTGCGCAAAACCAGCTGATTCGCGTTCTCAAACTCGCAGTTAATGACGCTGACCGGGTCGTCAAAGGCTTCGTAGACGGCATAGTTTGCCTGCACATAGCCGCCGATGACCTGCGTTTCGTTGAGCGTCTCGTCACTGGTTTCAAAGGACAGACTGCGGATGCTGCTGCCCAGCAGTGCCGACGTGCCGCAGTCCACATTGTTAATCCAAGTGTGCGCTGTGCCGGTGTCCAAATCAGCCGTCACACGGAAAATCACCTTGTACGGTGCCATACAGGTTTCCTGCGTGACGTAAGTCAGGCTGCCGTCTATCTGCTGAATCGCGAAACGTCCCTCGGATGTGACCAGCCGATAGATGCTGTTTCCCTCCGCATCGTTCAGGCTCAGCACATTGCCGTTGAAATTGTATACATAGTTGACCTGAAACTGCAAATCAATGCTGCCCTCGGACACGACATTGAAATAGCGGATGAGCCGCGAATGTTCATCCGTCATTACGTCGCTGAGAACGCCGCTGCTGTCCAGTTCCGTCCGTGGGCGACCTGCGCGGTTGTCGATTTCCCAGCCGGATTCAATGCCATTCGGAGCATGAACTTCATTCATCGAATCCGCAAAGCAAAGCTCATAGGGCTGCCGCGGCACATGAACCGTTTCTTCCGCATGTACGCTCTGTGCGCCTGCAATCACCAGCGCGCCTAACAGCACGCAAACGCCTTTCAGCATCATGTTCATCATATTTATCCACCTTTCTGCGCAGGAAAGCAGGAGCATTTGCCTCTTGCTTCCGAGGATAGGAAGGAATCCGCACTGCATCAGCCATTTGGGGCTAACAACGTCGTAAAGTCCACATACACGCCCGCTGTCCATCCCAGCATCGGCGGCATTTTGTATTCGTCAGTCACATTCAGTGTGCCGTCCGTCACGTTGTACTTTTCCCACAGTGTGCCGGTCTCGGCAAACGTGCGGTCAATCGCATGGATATACTTGCGTGCAATGCGCTCTGCTTCCGCACGATAGCCATACCGCAGCAAACCATGTACCGCAATGAAGTGCAGCGGTGCCCAGCCGTTGGGGTAATCCCACTGGAACGCGGATGTGCGCGCCCCCGGTTCGCAGGTTGCCAATCCGAAATCGTATTCCAGCCGCGGCAGCTGCGCCACGGTGCTTGCAGCCTCCGCTTCTGTCGCGACACCCGCCCACAGCGGATAGAAGGACGCGACGGAGAAAATCGGGCTGAATGTCCCCGTCGTCATATCGCGGTCACGGTAGCCTTCGCCGTCAAAGAGCATCTGACGCATCAGCTTTTTCCGCCGCTGCGCCGCCTGTGCCCACTTGTCCGCTTCCGCCACTTCGCCCAATTCCTGCGCAAAAAAGGTCAGGTTGTTTTCCATCCCATAGAGAATCGCGTTCAAATCAACATAGGCACAGTCCGTTTGATGCCCCATGCAGCGCGGCGAAAAATCCCAGCCGCTTTCCGCATCCGCCATCACGTTCTCGGCAATCTGCGCATCCGTCTTGCCGGAAAAGTCCACACCGGGCAACCGCTTGGCGACATCCAGCCCCATTGCAATGCCGTCCGGCGACAAATCATCGAAGCCGTAGCGATTCAAGCCGCAGGGCAATTGCCGTTTTTTCATCCAGAAATCATGCTCTTTTTGCAGGATGCAGTATGCCGTGCGCAGCCAGACCGGGTCTTGATAAATGCCGTACAGCTGCCGCACCAGCTCGCTCAAAAACGGCGGCTGGGAGCGCCCCATCAGCACCTTTGCATTGCCGTTGGGCATATAGCCATAGCGGTCGATGAGGTAGAGCATATCATCCACCGTGGATTTCACCAGCGCTTCCTGCCCGTGGCGCAGCATCCCCTGCGCCGTGAAATAGCTGTCCCAGTAGAACAGATTGTTGAATCCGCCCGTGATGCTCGGCACAAAGTACGGGTAAGGGAGACCGATGTTGCCATCATGACTTTCCCGACAAAGCCGCGCCGTGTTCTTCCAGTTCTCTCGAATAAAGGTCATGGTGTCCATCGCTTGTCTCCTTTGCCGCTATATGTGTCACTCTTTTACTGCACCAAGGTTCATGCCGGTGGTGAAGTACTTCTGGATGAAGGGATACACGCACAGAATCGGCACCATCGCCACGATGACCTTCGCGGCATTGAGCGTCTTGTCGGACGTCTGCGCCATCGCGATAATGTCCTCGGAGCGCATAGTGGAATAGTCCAGTGTGACCGACAGGTTGTAGATGTAGGTCTGCAAGGGCTGTTTCGCCGGGTCGTTGATGTACAGTAAGCCGTCAAGATAGCCGTTCCAGTGTCCAACAAACTGGAAAAGGAACAAGCACGCAATCGACGGCACGGACAGCGGCACATAAATCTTGAAGAGAATCTGAATCGGGTTCGCGCCGTCGATGGTCGCGGATTCATTCAGGGCATACGGCACATTGCGGAAGAAGTTCATCATCAGAATCATATTCCACAGAGGCAGTGCGCCGGGGAGAATCAGCACCCAGAAATTGTTGAACAAATTGTACTGCCGCATCAAAGAGTAGAAGGGAATCAAGCCGCCGCTGAACATCATGTTCGCCAGAAAGAACCACTTGATGTACTTGCTCGCGGGGAATTTCTTCTCCGGCACGCACAGCGGATACGCCGTGATGATGAGCATGAACATGCTGACCGCGCAGCCCACAATCACGCGCTTGACAGACACCCACATGGCGCTGAAAAACAGGCTGTCCTTGAGAATCTTGCCGTAGGATTTCACATTCAGCCCCAGCGGAATCAGCCATGTGCGCCCCGCATCCACATACACCTTATCCGAGAAGGACATAATCAGCGTATACCACATGGGGTAGAAGCAGATAATCGCCAGCAGAACCAGCACGATGATAATCACCGCATGACCGCCCGTCAGCTTTTGCTTTTTCTTCGTCGTCATTCTCCTGCACCACCTTAAAAGATCTTGTAGTCGGCAAACTTGTATGCACCCCAGTACGCCGCAATCGTCAGCACCATTGCAATCACGCTGCGGAACAGGCCAACTGCCGTGCCAACGCCGTAGTTGAAGCTGATCAGGCCCTGACGGTACACCCAAGTGTCAATGACGTCGCCCGTGGAATACACCAGCGGATTGTACATGTTGAAAATTTGGTCGAAGTTCGCGCCCAGAATGCCGCCCAAGCTCAGCACCAGATTCAGCACGATGATGTAGCTGATGCCGGGAATGGTGACATGAATCGTCTGCTTCCAGCGCGACGCACCGTCGATTTCCGCCGCTTCGTACAGACCGGGGTCAATGGAGGACAAGGCAGACAGGTAGATAATCGCGCCCCAGCCAAATTCTTTGAGCGTTTCGGTGAGAATCATCAGCGGCTGGAACCATGCGGGCGTACCCAAGATGGACACCGTAATGTCCATTGATTTGAGCATCCCTTCCAGCAGACCGTTCGTGCCGATGACGTATTTGAGGATGGTGGCATAAATAACCCACGAAACAAAGTGCGGCAGATACATGATGGTCTGAACCGTCTTTTTGAAGTGGACATTGCGCACTTCATTGAGCATCAGCGCAAAGGCAATCGCCATAAACTGCCCCAAGATAATCTTGCCCACCGCCATTGTGATGGTGTTGCGGATGATGCGCCATGCGTCCGGCTGGCGGAAGAAAATCTCGAAGTTGTCCCAGCCAATCCATTCCGATTTGTACCAGCCCAGCGTCGGAATGAAATCCTCAAACGCCGCCAGCACGCCCGGCCAAGTGCGCGTATTAAACATGAAGGTCACAATAATGCCCGGCAGTACCAGCAGCCAATAATATGCCTTATCCGGAATTGTCCATTTACGCAGTGCGACACCCTTTTTCATGCGCTTTACTCCCCCTCTTCTTGCCCTGCGGCAATGAAAAAAGCTGCCAGACCGTGGGCTACGCCTTCGGTCTGGCAGCATCCCTTACGGATTACTTACCCAGAATTTCCTGAACCTCAGCGGTGATTTCCGCGCCGCCCTGCGCCATGTAGTCGGCGACAAAGCTGTCGAAGTATTCGTCAATCGTCTTGCCGTCGGTGTTGCCCATAATCATCTTGATATAGGCATCGGATTCAAGACTCTGCAGGAAGCTGAGGTACTTGTTCATGCTCTTGGTCGTGCCTTGGAACATGGTGCTGACCGGCACAGGCTGTGCCTTCGCCAGTGCGCCGATGCCCACGGTGCACGCCACATAGTTGTTATAGACAGTGATTTCGTCCGCATCGTCCAAGGTGACTTCACGGGGGCTCTTGCCTTCCGCAATCGCGTCGGTCACAGGCACGCCGTACTTGAACATCAGCGTGTACTGGTCTTCGGTGCCCTTGATGAGGCCGTTGGTCACAGTCTGGATGTACTCGCGCATCTGCTCGATGCTGGTGATTTCATGCGTCACCTGACACTTTTCGATGACCTCGTTCATGGGGTAGGTCAGAATCGAGGGTGCATTGGAAGCGTTCATGGGGACATAGGTGTTGTTGGTCTGGTAGGAGATGCCGTCGAAGTTAGAAGCCTCGGTGTCGATGGAGTAGCCGTTGAGCATCATGTCGTAGGCGTAAACGAAGGCTTCGGGGTTGGAGAAGTCCTTGCGCACGACATAGACCCCACGAACCGGGTTGCCGGAGACGGAGCGGATTTCTTCGCCTTCCTTGCCGGGCAGCAGGTACGCAGACCAGATGGCTTCCTTGTTCAGGTTGATGTTCGCGCTCAGCACGTCCCAGCAGCCCCACCACGGAGAGAAGACGATGCCCGCCTTTTCTTCGCCGATAACCTGCTTGATGGTGTCCGCGTTCCACGTTGCGAAGTCAGCCGGAATGATGCCCTTGTTGTACCAGTCGTTGAGCATGTTCAGGGCTTCCTTCGCACCGTCCATCAGAGAACCGTAGATGACCGTGCCATCCTCCTGCTTCTGCCACAGACCCAGCGCAGCGCCGCCCACGTTCAGGAACAGGTCGCACATGTTGCCGCTGCCGCCGTAAGCGCCGGAGAAGTTCGGCAGAACCGGGATGCCGTAAGCGTCATCCTTGCCGTTGCCGTCCATGTCGTTCTGCATGAACGCCAGCGCGATTTCTTCCAGATCCGCATAGGTCTTGGGCGCTTCCAGACCCAGCTTGTCCATCCAGTCCTGACGAATCCACACGATGGGGCTGCCGTCAAAGTTCATGGACACTTCCGGGATGCCGTAGATGCGGCCGTTGATGCGCAGGGTATCCAGCGCGCGGTTGTCGCCCATCGCGTAGAGTGCCTGCAGGCTCGGATGCGGGCCTTCGGTCAGCTCGTCGGTCAAGTCAGCCAGCAGACCAGCCTTCACCAGTGCGTAATACTGGTTCATGTCCACCTGCATCAGATCCGGGATTTCGCCGCTGGTGATGGCAGCGCTCTTCTTCTGATTGAAAGCGTCGCCCGCCGCAGACCACAGCGTCTTCGGCTGCAAGCCCGTAATCAGCGTGAACATCCACACGCGGTCGTTGTCGTCGATGGTCATGCCTTCCGGCAGATCGAAGCCGGACGTGTTGACGATGCGGGTGAATTCCAGCCCATCAAAGCGCTTGTACTGGTCGCCGACGTATTCTTTGCTCGTGTCAATCTTCCAGCCGTTGCCGAAGGTCAGAGAGGAAAGATCCGTCTCTTCCGCCAGCGCAAAGCCGGAGAACATGCTCAGGGTCAGCGCCAAGCTCAGGAACAAACCAAGGAACTTTTTCATGAAGGGGCCTCCTTTGTCGCTTTCGCATGTTTGCCACATGCTTGATGGTTATAGTATAGCATGGAGACAAAAAGACGGCAATCCGCCTGTTTCAATGCGTAATACGGGAAATATTCCTCCTATTTTGACATGCAGCGTGTAAAAATGGCGCAGGTTGAAAAAAGAGGATGCAAAAAAGGAGGAAACCTATAACGGCTTCCCCCTGCAAAAGCATTCCATTCTTCCTCATGGAATCGGCTTCACCGACAGAACCTCCCCCTGCATGGAAATCTCCACGCACTGCCCGCAAGCCCCTGTGTAAATTGCTTTTCCGTCCAAGAATGCACGCATCATGCCATTTTTCCGTTCCAGACGGATGGTGCGTTCCCCGATGCGCTGCGTATAGCTTGTGCTGTCTCTTCCCCCGCAGGCACACAGCAGCGCACGTTCGCCGCGATACACCACGCCGTAGAGCATCGCGATATATTCCAGCGCCGCCAGCATCGTCGGGCCGTAGCCCTGCGCACCAGCATCCGCTTCCCCCGTGAACGGGTCGTACTGCTGCACATAGCGCCGCTGTTTTCCCAAGTTATCCAGCCAGATATGTCCAAGGCGCACCACCAAATCATGGCGGTCATAGCGCAGGAGTGCATCAATCGCCCGCTGCCGGGTCAAACAGATTCCGCATTTTCTTCACCTCCTGCATCCATGCTATCCAGCCACTCGTCGCCCAGCGCCGGGGTAATCACTTCCACGCACGCGCCGCCGTACTCGCTCTTGCGAATGTCAAAGCGGCAGTCCTCACCATAGATGAGCAAGAAGCGCTGGAAGAAGTTAATCAGCCCCACATGCTCGCCCGCGTAGATAAAGTCTTTTTCCAGCTGGCTGAACAGCTTGTCCACCGTCGCCTGCTCAATGCCTTCGCCGTCGTCATCCACCTGAATGTGCAGTCCGCCCGACGGCGTATCGTGAATTGACACATAGATGTTGCCATGCCCTGCCCGCGCGCTGAAACCATGCGCCACGGAATTTTCCACCAATGTCTGCAAGGAAATGCCCGGTATCAGCTTCTTTGCCGCCTCCGGTGCAATATCAAAGTGGCAGACGATGCCGTCACCATAGCGCAGGCGTTCCAGTTCCAGAAATTTCTTTGTGTAGGTGATTTCATCCGCCACCGTCACCAAGCTGTACTTCTGCTTCTTGCCCTCGTCCAGAATATCCGCCAGCAGGATGATGGACTGACTGGTTCGGCTGTTGTCGTTCCCCGTCTCGCTGATGGCAAGCCAGTTGATGACTTGCAGGACGTTGTTGATGAAGTGCGGCGTCATCTGCTCTTGCAGCGCCTTTGACCGCGCCCGCCGCAGCGCATGAACGCGCTCAATCGCCTGATTTTCCAGCGCAATGTTCTTCTCGAACAGGTCAAGGATGCGCGTCAGCAGCATGTTGATTTCGCCGTTCGCATCGGTAATCTGCTGATTCGACGGATTTTCCAGAATGCTCAGAATCGCCTCCACCGGGCGGAACAGCTTCTTCGTCGTCAGGTAGGACAGCAGCATACTCAGCAGGACGCTGAACAGCAGCACCAGATTGATGGTATTCTGCTCAAAGCGCATTGTCGCCTCAAACTCCGACAGCGGAATCAGCTGCACAAACTGCCAGCCGAACTCCCCCACGTCCGTCCACGCAATGCGGACATTCTCGTCGCCGATTTTCCCGTTCATAGAGGAAACGAGCTGATTCGCAGTCGGCAAAACAAGGCTTTCCCCTACCAGCCGATGCGTCGTGTCCAGAATGACGCGGTTCGATGCGTCCACAATCAGGTATGCGCTCTGGTCAGGGAACAGCTCATCCGCCAGATACTGCCCCAGCTTGTCCGTGTCAATGCTCAGAGACACAAAAGCCTTCTGCTGCTCCGCAACCGCCACGATTCGGTAGAGCGTGATGAGGTGTTTCTGCTGCCCCAAATAGCTGCTTGTGCGTGTCTGTGCAAAGAGCGTCTGCCGCGGATGCTCCTCCTGATACACCGAAAAGGTATCCACCAGCGACTGGTCAGGAATCCGCTCATACGCCTGCACCCGGTACAGCGTAGACACCAGATAATTGCTGAACTGCGAATACGCATCCACCGAGTCATACAGGCTGCGCCGCTCATCCCGGCTGATGCGTGATAGAATGTCGCCCGCCTCGATGACAAAATCATAATCCGACGGCGAAAAGCGCGGCTGCTGCAAGAACGTCAGGATGCTTAAATCTCTGGACTGAATTTCCAGCGTGTCCATCGCCTCATCCAGCAGGCTTTGCAATGTCGCCTTTGTGTTGCGCACGCTCCGCTGCGAAGATGTATCCAGCTCCTGCATCAGGTTCTTTCTGCTGACATACTGGCTGATGAGACTGCATACCAGCAGCGGCAGAATCACGCACAAAATGACCAGCAGCCAGTTTTTGAAGAACAATCGGCGAAACTGCGAGTTCTGCACGCGCGTAATAAAGCTGCTCCGGCGCGGCTGTTTTTTCATGTACCCTTTTCATCCTTCCGGGAACGATAGTCGTTGGGTGATTTTCCTGTCGTCCGCTTGAATACCTTGTAGAAGTACTTCAAATTCGGGTAGCCGACATCCTCTGCAATCTGATAGACATAGCGATCCGTATGTTTCAGCTGCGATACGGCTTTCTTGATGCGCATCTCCATCAGCCACTCGGAAAAGCCCTTGCCTGTCTGCTCCTTAATCAGGCGGCTGATGTAGATGGGGTTGAGATACACCGCCGATGCGACGTCATTGAGCGTAATGTCCTCGCAGTAGTGCTGGAGGATATAGTTCATCACCTGCTCGATGCTCTCTGGCATTTTGCTTCCTTCCGATGCCGCAAGGGGTACAGACGCATCAATTTCGACGGGGCTTTCCGCCAGTTCCGCGGGATTGTTCATGCTCTTGATGAGCGTCAGCGAAACTTGCAGCCCCGTCAGGCGCTCACTTTCCCGCTCTAACTGTTCTTTCAGCTTCCAGACAGGCAGCGGCGTGTTTCTGTCCGATGCTGCTTTTTCCCAGAAGACGCCTAACAGTGTCATCGGGAAACCATTGCCCGCCCGCTCCCAGTTAATCGGGTAAAATTCCAGCCGTGCATCCAGCCCGTGCAAGATGCGGATGATTTCTTCCTGCAATTCCTGCACGCCGCAATCCGACAGAAACCCGCTGCGCTGCACCGTCACGCGCGTCAGCAGAAGGCGCTCCGGCTGATTCGGGGCCACGTCCAGCAGCGACAGGCGTTCTTTCAGCACTTCCGAATCTTTCAGGATGCCCGAAGCCGCCTCCATGACAAAGCTCTGCCGCTGATGAACCATGAGCTTTTCATAGTGTTCCTCTCGGTTGAGCATGGCGTTTTGGCTGGCTTCCTGTGCATCTAACTTTTCGCGAATCTCGCAGAACACGTCCCGCAGTTTCGGCACGGAAACCGGTTTGAGCAGATAGTGCAGCACATGATACTCCACCGCACTCTGCGCATAGGAAAACTCGCGGTAGCCGCTCAGCAGCACCACCTGCACCGGCAGCTGCCTGTCCGCCACAAATTTCGCAATGTCCAGCCCGCTGACATGGTTCATCTTGATGTCCGTCAGAATCACGTCCGGCTGATGGCTTTCCAGATACGCCAGCACTTCCTGTCCGTCCGAAAATTCGCCGTCCACTTGAAAGCCAAGCTCATTCCACTTGACCATATTGACCAGCCCCCAGCGCGTGGTCAGCTCATCCTCCGCAATCACCAGCGAATACATTGTCTCCCCTCCCTGCACATGGAATCATTCAACCGCACACGCAAAATCATAGCACCCGCATTCCAGCTCCATCGGCTTTTCCCCCAGCAAAAGCAAGCTGGCAGTGCAGTCAAAAGGAATTTCGATATGGAAGCGGCAGATTCCTGCTTCCTCCATGCACCATGCAACGCGGTAGCATCCTGCCGGAGAATGATACTCCGCCGTCACATGCTTTGTCGCTGTATCCGGCACAGGGCGAAGCACCACGCGCTTGAAGCCCGGCTGTTCCTCACAGGGATTGATGCCCGCCATCGTTCGCCACATCCATTCGCCAATCGCCCCATACGCATAATGGTTGAAGCTGTTCATGCCCGTAGACGAAACGCTGCCGTCCGGGCTAAGACTGTTCCAGCGCTCCCAAATCGTCGTTGCACCAAGGTTGACTTCATAAAGCCAGCCCGGATATTCCTCATTATGCAGCAGGTGATACGCCATCTTGTCCTCGCCCACCTGCGACAGTACCCGGCACAGCAGCGGCGTGCCGACGAAGCCGGTGCTCAATTTATCCCCGCGAAGGTGCAGCAGCCGCATCAGTTCTCGATGCGCTCTTTCCGGGTAATCGGTCAGCCCGAAATACAGCGCCAGAATCTGCGCCGTCTGCGTATCCACCGCACAGCGGCCCGTCGGTGTAAAATACTCCTGCTGCAAGTCAGATAGTATCTTCTCCGCCCGCTTCTGATACGCTGCTGCCGTCTCGTTATCCCCCAGCACGGCCGCAGCTTTCGCGACCAAGCGCGTGCTGTGATAATAGTACGCATCGGCAATAAAGCCTTCATCCGTCCCGCCGCGAACCTCATCCGCCCGCCCCGACGGATGATCCAGCGCCAGCCAGTCGCCGAAATGAAACACCTCGCGCCAATGATGCGTATCGCCATCCACTGCGGCGATATAATCCACCCACGCCCGCATACTCGGCAAAGCTGTCCGCAGAATGTTTACATCGCCATAAAACAGATACAGTGTCCACGGCAGAATCGTTGCCGCGTCACCCCACACGCAGCATCCGCCACGCATATAAAACGCCGGAATCGTATCCGGGACGCACCCGCCGCGCTTATTCTGCTCCTTCTGCATGTCATAGAGATACTTCTCATAGAAGGCACACGCATCCGTCAAATAGCACGCCGTCGCTGCAAAAACCTGCGTGTCTCCCGTCCAGCCCATACGCTCATCCCGCTGTGGGCAGTCCGTCGGCACATCCACAAAATTGCTCTTCTGCCCCCAGCGAATATTCGACAGCAGCTGATTCAGCTTTTCGTCCCCCGTCACCATCGTGCTGACCGGGCGCACATCCGAATAGTACGCCACGCCCACAAAGCTGTCCAGCGTCAGGTGATGAACACCCGTCACCTTTGCATACCGATAGCCGTAGTAGGTGAACTTCGGCGACAGCACATGCGGTTTGCCATCCGAAATGTACACATACTCCGACTTTGCGCCGCGCAGATTGTCGCGGTAGAAATTGCCCTTTTGCAGCACCTCCCCCGTTTGAACGCAGATGCGTGTGCCGCGCGGTTCATGCACGGTGAGCCGGAATCCTCCGGCGAAGTTCTGCCCAAGGTCAAACACTTTTTCTCCAGCGGGCGTGTCCAGCAGCGCAATCGGGCGAATTTCTTCCTGCGGCAGCACGGGAATGCTCCGCTGATCTTCCAGCGGAAGCGCTTCATGCAGCAGCACCGCGTTCTCCTCCGGCAAGTCCGGCAGCGTATCATCCACCTGTTCGCCATCATAAATGTCGGAAAAGACAATGTTGCTCCGCGTCACCTGCCAACTGTCATCCGTGCCAATAACCTCTTCGCGCCCATCCGCATAGCGAAGTTGCAGCTCTGCAATCAGCTTCCAGCGCGTCCCGTGGTATGGCACATCCACCTTGCCTTGGTCAACCGTAAACCGCCCCAGATACCATCCGCGCCCCATCAGCACGGAAATTTCGTTCTCCGCTTGCAGCAGCTTTGTCACATCATACGTCTGCACCTGAACCCACGAAGCATAGTCCTGCAAGCCCGGCGTCAGCTTCGCCTGCGTCACTGCCTGACCATTGATAGACGCTTCATACAGCCCCAGTCCGCAAATATACAGCCTCGCCTGACGAATTTCGCCATCCGCCGCGAACGTCTTGTGGAAAATCGGATGCCGTTTTTCTTCCGGTGCACAGGAAATCCACTGACCCTGCCACGCCTGCTCTCGCTTCCCCGTCTCAAACCAGTGCGGCTCGCTCGCTGCTTCCTCGCCCGCATCCGTGCGAACCGCTGCCGTCCACCAATAGCGCGTACAGGGGCGCAGCGGCAGCGCAATCCGCTCGCCCAAGCTGTTCAGCGGTGCAAAGCCAGTATCCGCCAGCACTTGTTGCCCTTGCGCATCCGCCGAAATCCGAATCCGCGCCGCCGCTTGATGTTTGCCCGCAGCATCTTCCACCTGATAGGAGAAAACCGGCGCATCCATCGCAAACCCCAGCGGATTTTCAAGATGGTTCATCAAACAATTCGTAATCTTCATCGCTCTATCCCCTCATTCTGTCACTTTGCAGCAGTCTCGATGCATATGAATCTGCCATTCTATGCTCTATCATAGGGGTTCTTTGGCGCGAAAGCAACCTATAATCTTGCGCTTTTGAACGAGGGACATTCCTGCTGATTTTACTTTGGCTGGAATGGAATCGGCATAATTTTACTCAAAACAAACTGCATAAAAAAACACCCTATGACTGCCATAACAGCCATAGGGCGCAAAAGCCTTGGTATAGAAGGGAACTCAGCGCTTGCTGAACTGGGGCGCGCGACGAGCAGCCTTCAAGCCGTACTCTTTCGGGAAAGATGGACGGCTGGATGAGAGTGTATATTCATACAAATTGAGAAAGGAGAAGGTGGACGGGTGAGATGGTTTGGGGCAAGGTACCTCGTACTGCTCCCACTGCTCAATGGTCATCGCGTCGAAATCCGGGTCGCCGTCCTGATGAATAATCGTGCTTCCTTCTGCGAAAGCAGCGCCCGTCATGCCAACCATCAGCAGGGCGAGCAGGAACGCCAGCATTTTCTTCATAACTATAAACGAGCAAATTCCAAAAGGGAACCAAAAGGATAGAGACATTTCCTCTCT
>OGGH01000434.1_pt1 | contig 42162 bp, 39 predicted proteins | sample 1571161 | NCBI WGS metagenome assembly OGGH01 (sample SAMEA2582053, study PRJEB24529) | metagenome | biome: Human gut stool | place: China | collected 2011 | reverse complement strand
TGACGAGCTCCGCAAGATTGCCGAGTACATTGAAATCAACACTACGGAAGATACCGCAGTAGCGGGCTAACCCCCGCTACAAACCCCTTTGACAGTGTGTTTTCCTAATAGGCGCTAATCATAGAATAACGAGTATTCCAAGTTTGATCCTTATTACAGTTTTTGTTTACTTTATCATAGTGACAATAAAACTGACTTATAGGAAAGGGCTTAGTTTTCTAGTTGAGGACGGTGGTGTCATAGTCCACCTTCCTACCTTCCTTTTCAGTATATATCTCGTCATCCTCTTCAAAATAACAGTTCTGCCCGGCGTTTCATGGTTTCCCATAAGTGGAACTCGTTTAGAAAATACGCTTGTAATTTGGTTCGGCGTAGGACTTTCTACAGTAAATTTTATCCCATTAAAAAGTATTATGGCAGTGTTCGACCATGGTATCTTATATGGATTATATAACAACTTGGGAAATCTTTTAATGCTCTCTCCTTTTGGCTTCTTTCTTCCCATGGTGTTTAAAAAATTTAATGCAAGAAGAACAATGATCCTTGGCGTTTTTGTAACTCTTTTTATTGAATTTCTGCAATTTTTTGAAATGCGTTCAGTAGATATAGATGACATTTTCTTAAATATAATCGGTGTGTTAATAGGGTATTTTCTGTTTTTCATTCTAAAAAAGCCATTTTTAGAAAGTCAATTTTCAAGCTCGCATATTCAGCGATGATTCTCAGTCTGTTAGTAAATTGGTAGCTGAAACAAAACAGATATGCTCATGCATGGCCGATAATTTACACTTGTGTGATGCTCATTGTTGTTCTCCTTTGTAAAAGTATTTAGAGCGCACTATGTGTATAGCTTATTATTATAGATGCTAAGGAACCCCTTTTTCTTGCATTTTTTGGATTTTCCCTGAGACGTATGTGACATACCATTATGTTGGTAATGATATAGCAGGGAAATTTTCTGAATATACATTGTCAATTTTCTTGATGAGTATGTTGAGGACTATAATTAGTAAGAGAGGACTACTTGCACATGGTCAGAAAAAATTTTTTGGTTGATATGCCAAAAAAATAATATAATGTCAATTCTTGTAAGAAAAGCATCTTCAACTACATTTATTTGTCAGCGACTATGAAAGGAGGTGTTTTATGAAGAAGCAAATTCTCGCTTTGATAGCTTGTCTTATGCTTGTAATGAGTACAACTGCACAAGCTGTAACTTTACGTGTCCCGGTAGCTTCGCCAAGCCTTTCTTTTAGCGGAACAACTGCCCGAGGAAGTGCTATTTGCCAAGCTGACGGAAATAATGACCGTATTAACGCTAAACTTACGCTTTATGAAGGAAATATTTATTTAGACTCTTGGAGTGCATCAGGAAATGGTACTGTGCCTATTTCTGGCGAATGTCTTGTTAAGAAGGGAAAGTCATATCGACTAGTTCTTACATGGAGTATCAATGGGGTTGCTCAGGCAAATCAGAGCGTAACAAAAACATGCCCATAGGAGAGTTGATGGAAACGATCGGCTGATATTTGAAGAGAGTTGCTATCGGAGATACATATAGTAGTATAGTAGTAGAAGCAAAATGAAAGGAAAAGTTATGAAAAAGTTATCTTCTATATTTGCGCTTGCTATTGTTGCAAGTATGTTGTTAAATGTGTCAACCTACGCCGTATATGATAATGGCCCACGAAATACACAATATAATCGAACTAACGCACAAAGTTATATTGGTAGATATACAACTTCTCCGAATCCGGACTATTATTATTTTAACGAGGGCGGAGATTGCACGAGTTTTGCATCACAGGTTCTTTATGCTGGCGGCATGAGTATGACCGCAGCAGTAGACAACCCGACCGATTCTTCATGGTATTACTATAATGCCACATGGGGGCGAGGTCGGACATCCACGTGGACTTACGCTCCCAATTTTCGAACCTACTGGGCAGATGTAAACGGTGAAGGGGGAAAGCGAGCGTATCAATTCAAAGTTTACTTGGCTTCGGATTTTAATGATGATGACATTTGGTTTGATATTTGGGAGTACCTTGAGCCAGGAGATATCATCCAATATGTCCGAACGAGCGACTGGGCAACATATCATTCGCAGGCCGTTCACCGTACATCATATGAAAATAGAGAGTATAAGGTTAGTGTTGGACAGCATACGGTAGACGAGTGGAAAAATCTAAGAGATTATGTGCTCGGTCTATCGGGCAAAACTAGAGTTTGTCTAATTAAAATATCTGCTAATACATTTAGTACCCAAAGTGCTAAAAATCTGACAAAAATTGCAGCCATGTCCATTAACGAACTTGCAGCAGAAGAGGATAGGCTTAATCGGACCATTCCTTTAACAACCGCTGCTGAGCATGAAAAGTGGACAACTATAGCACTGCTAAAGCAGGAAATGGCAAAGCAAGGGAAAAATAGTCAAACATATAAGACTGCAATTACCATGGAAGCACTGCGGCAATTTGTTAGTAACAGAATGGAGAACAATACTCTTTTCCTCTCGTGTGTGGGAAACTTAGAGAATGACCAACTTAAGACAATTCTGAGCAGTGATTGTGAAAAAGCGAAAACGGAAAACGAAGTACTTTCCGCATTCTTGAAAGAAATGCAAGAATGCGATAATGTTCAGTTGCTCTGGAATGAATATTGGAACAATATTATCCAGCAAACACCGCCGTCCTACTATGAATAAAGTATAATCTTTTATGGACGCAAGAAATACCTTTTTGCATCAGAAACTTTGGGCTGAAGGAGTGTAAGATGAAAGTTGGCATCAGTAAGAAGGCTGCAATATGTGCAATTATCTTGCTTTTTGTATCTATTTGCAGCATTAATGCTTCCGCAAGTGATCTTCCGGTATATAGTGGATGGGCCAAAGAAGAAGTATCTGCTGCAGAAGATATGAGGTTACTTCCGTTTGCAATGTATGATGATTGTCGGCGAGCTTTACATAGAGACTGGGCGGCAGCATTTCTTGTCAGATTTGTAGAGACCGTGATGAATTCTCCAATTGAGAGTAGAGGGGTACAGTTATTTGACGATGTGCCTATAGGACGTCCCAATTTTGAAGATATCAACAAAGCATATACGATCGGAGTTACAAAAGGCGTAGGCGATGGGACAAAATTTGAGCCATACCGGGATATTACACGTGAGGAATATGCTACAATGCTTTACAGAGCGTTGGACTATATTGAGAACGAAACTGGGGAAAATATCCTTTGTAACTTTAATACTGCAATATCATTTGTGGACAGAGATGGCATTGCAGACTGGGCAACTGAGCCTATTAGAATACTCTCAAGTGTAGGACTATTTCAGGGCACGGCCCAGAAAAAGATTGAACCAAAGAATGCAATCAGCATTGAACAGGCTATTGTTTTATCGTATCGAGGAATGTTGTTGGTTCAGGATAAAACACAGAAATAAATGTATAGGATAAGTACTGTGCAACAGCGTTGATGTAACCATAAGATTTACCTACGCGTAAGAAGACCGCCATCTCAAAAAGCACTTGCTTGCTGAGATGGCGATCACTTTACTATGAAAATATAAAGAATACGTCATGACTGACACCGTCGGTTTCTCCGCAGGTAGATGGCCGTGGTTCGGACATGATGAGACGATGCAGTTTTATTTTGCTCGTTTGAAGCTCAGAGCTTTCCCTAACTCCTATGATAGCGTCGTCCCAACGGCTACAGAGCTTTCTAATATGTTTATGAACTCGCTTGCGCAGTAGAACATAATTGCCATTGCTTGGATTGTCAATTTATCACTGAGCAGGTAGGTTACTTCGAATATATGTCGCAACTCCATTCTACTATCTATGTGCATGTGGTAGAATTGTTAGGATCTACTATCTTTAAATAGCTACTATATCTACAAGCTTTCTGGACCATGGAAAACCTCCAACTACCGTGACAACTTCATTGGACTTGACCTTGACCGTCTGCGGGGTATCATCGAGAATGTACCCCGTCTTCGCGCGGGTTTCCTTGATCACGAGCGTGGTGCCGGGAGTGATGTCCGTAATGATGAACGTGCCTGCGCTGTCCGTCACGAACTTGCCGTTGGAGTTGCCGATGAGATTGCCGTCGGAATCCGTGACAAGGAACTCCACGTCAGAGATGGGAGCGTTCGTCACAGCGTCAACCTTTTTCACGAGCACGCCGCCCTTGGGCTGATTGCGGAACTCCAGCGTCATCACGGAATTGCGCTTAATCTTGATGCTCTGCGGGGTATCGTCGAGGATGTAGCCATCCTTGGCACGCACCTCTTTTGCGATGACCGTCATGCCGGGCGTCAGGCCGTCAATGCGGATGGTACCTGCGCTATCGGTCACATACTTTCCGTTGGCCGTGCCGATCACGCTGCCATCCGAATCGGTGATGAAGAACTCCACATCGGGAATGGGGGCGCCGGTCACGGCGTCCTTTTTTACGATCAGGAGGGAACCCATCTTATCGTTGCCGAAGGTCACGGTAATGACATCCTGATCCTTACCGGAGAGATAGACCGTTTCCGCGGCGTCGGTGATCACATACCCGTCCGGCGCGGAGATCTCCTCGCAGACATAGGTGCCTGCCTTGAGGCCGGTCACGACGATGGTTCCATTGCTCGAAGTGCGGTACTCGCCGATAACCGTGCCACCCGTACCGGAGGTGCCGCCGAGGTAGCGGATGCGGAACCACGCGCCCTCCAGCGGCTGACCACTCTCGCTGTCCACCTTGCGGATGATGATTGCGGAAAGAGGCGTGTTCTCAAAGGTTAGGATTTTGCTCTCACCACCGGAGATGAAGCATTCCTGCGTGGCAGCCTCCTTGATGGCATACCCGGACGCCGGTTCCAATTCAGTTACTTTGTACCAGCCATCCTTGACCTCGGGGAGAATGATTTTTCCGCTTGCGTCAGAAAAGTAAGTGCCGAGGTCGTTGAGCTCACCGGTGTCGGTATGGTTGCTGCCATACCAGATCTGGAACTTGGCACCCTTGACGGGATCACCGGTGACGCTGTCCACCTTGCGGATCTCCAGACTGGGCTTGAGGGCGTTGAAGAAGGTGACGGTAGAGGTTTCGCCGGGTTTCAGCGCCACTTCCTGGGGGATGGGGCAGAGAATGACATGACTGGGGACATTGATCTCCGTTACTTTGAATGTGCCAACAGGAACAGAGTCGAGGAAAATCCGCCCATGGTTATCGGTGGTGGCGCTGGTGGAAAAGCTGCCGTCGATCTGCTCGATGCGGTAGGTCACGCCCTCGATAGGCTCTCCGTTGGCGATGTTCTTCTTGACAATTTCAAGACCGGGCTTTTCATAGTCAACGAAAGTGACCTCGGAGGTTTTGCCGGGGCGCAGCGCCACGGTCTGCTCGGTATTGGTTACGATGTACGGCTCGGGAACGGATTCCTCACGCACAACATAGACACCGGCAGGAATGGCCGAGAGCGTTGCGGAACCGTCCGTCCCGGTCGTGACGGAGGTGGAATAGCTGCCGGTAACGGACTTAATGGAAAACACCGTGCCGGCGATAGGTTTGCCGCTCATGGCGTCCCGCTTGGTAATCTTCATATCGGGCAGTGCGTAATTTTCGGCAGTGACCGTGTACTGCTTGTCGCCGTCGGTGGTATCGACATAGACGCTGATGGGCGTAGAGTCGGCGCAGTAGCCCTCCGGGGCCTCGGTTTCCACGAAGGACCACAGGCCCTTGGTGACATCCTTGACCTCAATGATTCCGCCATTTTGGGTCACATCGCTGCCGACGATCTGACCGTCGCGGTAAATATTAAATTTTGCGCCATCCAAACCACGGGTCGTTCCTGCGGCAACCTTCCGCAGCGTAATATCAGCGTCCCCAGCCGGCGGCTTTCCCGGCTCAGATGTATTGGTGACGAGTTTTCTCGGCGCATAATAGTTAAAGAAAGCCTGACGCCCCTTAACGCTGGATTTCGCGTAGACCGCCCATTTTGCAGCTTCATCTTCTACCACAGTGGCGATGATGCCCTGTTCTGCGTATTCTTCAATTTGGCGCTGAAATTCTGCGTCTTCCTTGGCCTTTTCTTTCAACATCCAATCGATATAGCCCAGGTACATTTCATAGGTATCGGCGTTGGCGTAACCACCGCCATCGATGTCACCATCGCCCTCACCCTTGAAGGTCTGGTGATCCCACACATACGTCTGCGCAGCCATAAAAAGGCTGCCGGGGATGTCACCCTTATAGTCCGAAATGAACGTCATCATCCATTTGAAGTTTTCAAGCTGCTGGGCATCCAGCTCACCCATGCCGCTCTGCGCCAGCGCTGTTTTCAGGACAGCGTCCGCGTCCGCGCCGGTGGCAGAGGTATAGGTGTAAGAGTTGAGGAACGACGGAGTACCCCAGCGGTAGCCGTAGCCGCGGTCCATGCAATAAAGCATTTTCCCCGCTGCCATGGGCGGCTTATAGCTGTAGGGCGTTCCATCGTGGAGCAGGCGTGTGGTCCAGTAGTTTGTGTTGCTGGTGGGCTTGATGCCGGTACCGGTGCTGGACGCTGCCAGTGCCGAGGTAGACAGCAGACTCAGAACGGTCACCAGTACAAGCAATAATGATAAAAGTCTTGTTCGAATCTTTTTCAAGGTCTTTTCCTCCTTTTTCGCAAAAGATAAGCAGACCAAGTTTCCTCGGTCTGCTTGGTTGTGTTATGAAATTGTTCATCGTGATTGGACTTCCGTTAATGTCAACTGATTATGCGAAGTCACCCTTTTGCTGCGGGCGCATCCACCCATGTGACATTGTAGCCGTCCAACAAGAAAAGCTGAACGCAATACCAGTAGGGCTCGTCCATGACAGTACCTTTTGAAACGCCAACGCCGATCTCATGGTATCTCGTATTGAGCATATTTTTCAGATGTGCCGCGCTATTCTTCCACTCTTCAACTGCAAAGGACGGGAGCGAAGAATCTCGAATCTGCCATTCTCCGATCAAGTGAATATTTTCACCGATGTACGGGCAGTCCGTGACGGTGATATACTTTCTTCCGTCCGGCCTTGTGTGGGAGTAAACGCTGCTGGCAGCCATCTCATCTGCCCGCACCTGCGCTGCCTGCATGAGCTTTTCATTGACGGTCAGGGCAGCTACGCCGTTTTCGCAGCGCAGAGCGTTGGTTCGGTCAATGATGTCCTGCTTGGCCGCAGCAGCATCGAAGGGCTCTGCTGTTTCCTGCACGGCGGCTGTGTCCGATGTTCCATTGGCAGAGAGATTTGGCTGTGCAGTTTCGGACAATTTCACGTCATAACCAAGCCTTGCCAACGTGTGGCAGATCAGCACCGCCATATTTCCGCGGGTAATCTCGGCGTCCGCAACAGTTTCTTCCGCAGCAAGTCCCAACTGAACGGCAGTCCGGCAGGCAGACTGATAATCCCATACAGCATCAACATCATTCAAGCACCGCAGCATCACCGTGCAGGCCGCCGCAGAAGTAACAGGGTCATTGGAGCCGTAGCGTCCATTGCCATACCCTGCAACCAGATCATTTGCGACGCAGTAGCCCACATAGCCTTTTGCCCATTCCGGAACGTCCGTAAAGCTGCATAGGCTGCGGTAAAAGGTGCTGTCCCTTTCAAATTGTTCAGGATCTGCGACAACTCGGGTGAGCATCGCCGCCATCTGCGCCCGTGTCAGCCCCTGCTCCAGCATCATGTCGCCGGACTCGTTGCCCAGCATAATGCCGGCTTCACGCAGGTAAGCGGCAGCAGATTGCTGCTGCGGACTACTGTCGGCGGCAAAAGAAGTTACTGTTAAGGATAGTGCAGCAATTACAGCGAGGGAAATAACTCGGATCCGCTTCAAATGATCACGCCCCTTTCCGGTAAAAGACGGTGGTTACACTTGCGGTCATGCGTCGGGTAGCTTCGTCAAAGGTGCATTGATCAAACTCGCAAATGCCCATCCGTTCTGCCTGTTCCGCGACTTCTGCGGGAAGGTCAACAGTGATGTCCATTTTGACCCGTATTTCGTCATCTTTCCTATTTGGTCTGAAATTCTGTACCAAACTGATACTTCCTTTTGATTAAGATTCTCCGGAGTGATTTGAGGATAATACAGAAGATTCAGGCTGTCAAAGGTTTATTTTAAATCCTCACGCCGATAAAACGGTGACGCAACATTTTTTGTGCAATTCCATCCGTTTTCCATCATTTTATTGAGTTATTTGCACTGCTTGAACGCAAATTCTTTTTTCAGGCTGATTGGCAAGACAGGTGGTAAGCGTGATACGGTTGTCTGCTGTCGCCTGCAGATAGCTCCAGTCGGAATTGGAGATGGTCTTTACCAAAACGACCTCATATGTGCGGGTGCCGTAGATCGTGGTATAGGTGATGGTGTCACCGATTTCCAGATCCTTGATGCTGCCGATGGTGTACTTGGCGCCCCGGTTATGGCCGCACACGCCGATATTGCCGTCCCACGCTGAGGTGGAGCTGTAATGCCCCAGTCCCTTTTTCATGCTTTCTTTTGTTTCTCCTTCCCAGACCTTCATGTTGATGTCCAGGGATGGAATTTTCAGGGTGCCGATGCTGCCGTCCTTTCGCTCCATATCTTTGGCACTTGTATAAGCAGGCTCCTGATAGGACGGAATGACGGGTGTGACCGCTGGGATACCTACGCCACTATCCACACCGTAGATACCGGAAGCCGAACCGCCTACAGTCTGCTGTAGGCCGGGGAGTCGGAGCTTTTCCATGACGCCGGTTTGTGTGGTGCTGAGAACGCCGTAGGGAAGTTCGGGAATCTGATAATCCACAAGATTTTTGCTGCCGTAATGATACGCGGTACCGTAGGTGTCCTCATAAGAGGTCGAAGGGTAATAGTCGGTGTCCGCGGCTGTGTCAAAGGTATAGTCCGCGGCAAAAGCGCAAATAGAAAGGGATGCTGTTGCTGTCGCCGTCAATGCCATGCAGACCAGTTTCTGAAAGAGTTTCATGTTTTTACGCCTCCTGATCTTCTTCGTTTTCCTCTGTTTCATCCGCTTCACATTCTGCTTTCACTACGGCCTTTCGGCGGCATACAAGCAGCGTGCCGCCAACAGCGGCGCAAATCAGAACGATTCCACCTAAGATCCAAGGAAAGTGATCCGCAAAAAACGCTCCGACCTGAGCGGCAGCCGCGCCCTTGTGGTTCGCTTCTGTCCCGATATAGGTCAGTACATAAGTAACGCTTTCGACGCCCTCGTGGGTCACATCGCCAACATACTCCGCTGTTGTAACATAGCCTGTAGCCGCCTGATAGGACGCTTTCGCAGAGTAGGTAGCAACAGCCTGATATTGAGAGGGCATCAGCGCCTCACCCACAAGATCGGTGCCGGTGACCTGCCACTCTACATTGGCAAGGCTCAGGGTTCTGCCGTTCTTGATGGTTGTCGCGGGGACATAGGACATATCGTTGCGGTCAAGCTGTCTGATGGTTTTGGTTTCCGTCACCGTGTAGTTTTTCGTAGCATAGCCGGCGGCTACGGTATTGAGACTGGTGTGATCCAATGCAAGGGTACCCTGAAATCTGCCGTCATCATATTCGATGGTGGGCTTAAGCTGCTCCAGAATCAGAGCGAGGTCATCTTTCGTTGTTTCAACGGTGATAACCTCGGTATGAATCCGCTTTTCTTCCACGGGATTCTCACTTTTTACAATGTCCGCAAAGGTGTAGAGATACCCTTCCAGCTCAAAGGGCTCCTCAATTAGTGCCGCAGGGTCCTGCTCAGGGGATACTGTAAAGGTTTTGATCGCTTGCTGACTGCCGTTGAGGTTTTGAACCACTGTGTTCGTAGGCACCTCCAACGCAAAGGCGTTGGAGGTAAGAACCAGCATCAGCAGCACGCAGGATATTACTCTTTTCATGTTTGGGAGAGCCTCCTTCTCAAATAATTTTTGTGATGCGCATTCCTGCCATACGGTCAGGCGGTATGCCGGATACCTGCTTCATGACGCTTTCTCCTCCTTGATCTTGTATTCTACCGCGCGCTCCGGATGTTCCCGCAGCGCGTCAAGTATTCTGATAGACTGCTCCAGCGCCTGCATTGTGTCCCTCTTCTGACGCTTCACGAAGCCATGCAAAAGCAGAATATCTCCATTGGGAAGCATGCAGAAAATGATGCGTATGAGCACTTTGCTCTTCACCCGCAGCTCCCAGAGATCCCGATAGCGCTCGATTGAAAATCGCTTGAAATGCGGTTCTTTCATTTCCGGCTTTTCAAGCTGGGTCAGGAAATACAGCCGCAGGAGGATCTTCTCCCGCAGCCGCGGGTCAAGCCCGTCAATAAAATCGGCGAGCGGAGCGGACTTGCTTGTTGGCTGATAGATTAGGATTCCCTTCATGGCTCCGTCACCTCCATTGCACTGCTCAGTTTCTTCAGATGGCAGATAAAGAGATCTGCAAAGTCCCCGGCAAGCTCTGAATCACCGCTGATCCACCAAATCGGATCGGGAAGCGGCTGAGAGAGCGCGTCATATTGCAGACAGATCAGCAGAAACTTTTGCCGTGGTTCGGCCTGCTCCGCAGCTTCATATAGTCTCCGAAGGATCTCTGTGATCTCACAAGAATTCTGGCAAGTGTCGCACAAGTCATCAAACAATAAGCCGGAATAGGCGCGGCTCAAGGCGTTCAATGTGGCTTCGTCCACACTTCCATCTATCCTCAGAAGGCCCATACGGTGCAAACGGGCCTTCGCCCCATCGTCAAACGGATTTTGCGGTCGTGTTTTGTGGAACTGTATATTCATTTCTTTCATCTTTGTACCTCACAATGGGATAGAAAAAGGCCCGGCACCTTGCGGTGTCGAGCCTTCTGGCATAAGTCTTATTATTCTTTGTCATCTGCTTCGGCTTGCGCCGGCAGCGTGGCGGCTTCTTCGATCATGCCCACAACCAAGGTGTTCATCTGCGCGGCGTTCTGCGCGGTAATAACCGGAGCGCCGGTGCGCTCCTCAAGAGCCTTTCGTGCTACACCGGCAACCTCACCGCCCTGTCGGGCAACCTCCATACTGCCGGAAAATCCTTCCGGCTTGGAGGCTTTGGAAATATCACGGGTGGACGCCTCGGCCAGCATAGTCAAGACCAATTCTGTATCGCTCATGTTGTCCCGCAGGTTTTCCTTTTTCAGCCCCTTGAGATTCTTGTACTGCCGCGTGGTCATGCCGGACCACGTGCGGGTGATCTCATCGGTCAGAATCGCAAATTCACGCCCCTTTTCCACACCGCGTTTCTGCCACTCATCGGTAAGCTCATTCCGAATGCGGATGGAGAGCATCCTCTGATGAACCCAATCAGGGTCATACCCCTTTTTCAGATAAGTTTCCAACGCACGGTCGATGGCCTGTTCCGGATCAATAGTCTCCTCAATGCGTTCCCTGCCGACCTCTGCCAGCCAACGTTTCACCGGTTCCGCACGGGGGGAAGGGATAGACTGAATAATGCGGAGAAGCTGCTCGGTTGTGGCAGCGTCGGTCTTATAGTTCTTTCCATCCGACGATTTCATTTTCAGTTGTACGATATTTTCGTACAACTGAGTTGCTCCCTCAGACTTCAACTTGCGCTTTAAGTCACTCCAATATCTGCGAGGGTTCTCGCTTCCAGTCAGTACATGGATTACATCAACAACAGAGAAGTACCACTCCTCTTGTTCTTCATTCCAAGCCGTGCGAATGGGTTGATTTTCAAAAAGCTGAATTTTATTCTGTTCGCTCATAGCGTTGCTATCCTTTCTCTTTCTTTTTTCGATTATACATCAGCCAATTCGCTGCCGCAAGAACTCCAGAAACAGCTCTTCTAAATCTTCATCGCCGTTCAGTTTGTCCAGATAAGGTGTAAATTTTCTAAGGTCAAAGGTGATTTTCTTAGGCAGTGCAGTGCGGCGCAGCTCCTCATCTGCCCGTGCCTGCCGCCAAGCCGCGTAAATGTCTTGATGCTCAGCGGATGGAGGTGGGCAGGTATGGGCGATCTTCTGCATGGTTGACTTATTGAGTACATATCCCTCAATGGTGCACATTTCTACAAATGCCCTTTGAGAGTCTGCATCATAATCAGAAATGCGTTCCGCACAGGCAATCGGCAGCTTGCGTGGACTGTTCTCCAAAATATCAGCAAGCTGTGGAATCAGTGCTGCCAGCTTGATGGCTTTGCGGATCTCATACTCCGTCACGCCGAAGAAATCCGCAACAATTTCGCGGGTGAGGAACTTCTGGCGATTCTCGCCAGAAGTTCCAATGTCCGTTCGTGTGCCTTGACATTTCTGCGCATCCAGCATTGCCTTATACGCTTTGCCCCGTTCAATGATGGTGAGGTCCTGCCGCCGCAGGAGATTGGTGGCAACGGCAATGGAAATCGCTCTTGCGTCATCGGCCTCCACGACCTCCGCAGGAATTGTTGAGTGTCCGGTCAGTCGCCACGCTTCAGTACGATTGTGTCCGGCAAGGATCTCATACTGCTCACTATTTGGAACTGGACGAACAATAATACGCTCATAGATGCCCTGCTCGGCAAGCTGCTGAGAGAATGCGCGGAGTTTTTCGGGCGGGTAGGGATGAAATCCAATGTCTGCCGTGCGAAAAGGGCAAAGGCTATTGATCGGCAATTCGCAAAAGCGGGGGGGTGCCGCATCTGCCTTTGCCTGAAACATGGTTTCATAAGCCTCATTGCCTACTTCCAGCTCTGATGCTTGCTGCGCTGCGCTCATGCGCCGCTTTAACAGGTCATCCATGCTTTTCTTAGCCAAGCCGCAGCACCTCCTGGGCAAGGGAGCGATAGGAGTCAGCAGCAGGATTCTTAGGTGCATAATCCAGAATGCTCATGCCTGCTGCAGGGCACTCCGCAACCTTGATTGTCTGCTCAATGGGGCGGTTGAAAACATGAATGCTGTCACCGTAGATCTCGCCCACGCTGGAGCGAACGCTTTGGCAGAGCTGCGGGCGGGACTGATACATGGTCAAGAGAATGCCCGCAATCTTCAAATCGGGGTTGAATCGATTCTGTACATTGCGCACCATTTCTAAAACATCGGGAATCCCTTCACTTGCAAGGAAGTGCGCCTGCACCGGAATGATGCAGTAATCTGCCGCAGCCAGAGCATTAACGGTCAATAGTTCATGCTTCAGTCCACAGTCTATGATGATGTAATCATACAGTCCACACAGGGATGCCAACAGCTTGTTCAGCACCTTCTCGCAAGGGTCATCCGAGATGCCAGATGCGTTATACTGTGAAAGCTGCATAACCTGCAAGCGGGCTGCGGCATCCGCTAACCGCTTGTTGGCAGGGATCAGGTCAAGGCCGCTGCTTGTATGTAGGACAGCGCGATCGAGGTGGAGTTCCAGATCCTCCGGGGAGTCGATTTGGACGAGCAGCAGCTTTGCCAGCGTGTTTTTCTGTTCACCCGGCGTATAGCCGAGAGCTGCGGTGAGATTGCCCTGGGGGTCATTGTCGATCAGCAGGACCTTTTTATCTTCAGCTGCGAGGGCAGCCGCGAGGTTCAAAGCGGTAGTTGTTTTGCCAACACCGCCTTTTTGGTTGGTGATTGCGATAGTATTCATGCTCATTTTTGAACTCTCCTCAGCAATTCGATGTGTTTCCTTCCTTTACACGGCAAATTGTAGTAATCTTCTGAAGAAACAAAATCCATCAGTGGAATTTTAGGAAAATATGTTTTATTAAAACATTTCAGAGCAATCAATTTCCCAGAATGTTTCCAGTCTAATATCTGCTTTGGGCGATATCCCAAAATCGCGCATACCTGCTTTTCTGTCAGCAGATCCGGCAGAGAGGACATTTCCTGCTCCACAGCCAACCGAATAGCGCCGCCTAATTCGCTTGAATATGGCTGCGGTGGAGTATATGGGATACAGTTGTGGCGCTTGCCCTTGAGATAGTACAATGGATTCTGTTGACGATCAGCCAAATACCTTTCAACTTCTTCCTTTGCAATTTTGTATCCAAATCCTTTTCGTTTCGGCTTCTCTGCGGATACCCTGCCGGTTTCTATCAACCACAATGCAGTTTCCTTGCATATATGTGCAATTTGGTAAAATTCTTCTTTGCTGATATAGTCTTTTTGAATATCCGAAAGACTAAGCTGCCTGTTTTTCATACCCGCACCTTCAGCCTTCTCTCCGCGTAGTCCTCGCTTAATACATAGTCAATAATGGACTCTTTGAAGATCCAGTAGTGCGGTTTAATGAAGATGGCTTTTACAAGTCCTTCGTGAATTAACTTTCGAGCAAAGCTATCGCCTATTCCACCTAACATTTCACGAAATGTTAGTACAGACACTACATCGGGGTATTGCTTGAATTGTTGTATATATCTCTTCCTTGGTTTTTCCATGATCGAACCTCCGTCTAAATTACCATTGACAGATGGGTTCGATACCTATAGTATGATTCAGTTCTCTCCTAAAACTTCAAAATTCGTTTGAGTTCTCTCCTATGTCCACCATTCCTCACGAGAAAATGGGTTGTACCGGAGTTCTCTCTTAGTTCTCTCCAAACCGCTTTTTTGAGCTGTCAGGAGAGAACACCAAGACATTCCGTATTTGCTTAATAAAAACACGAAAAAGTCAAAAAAGCCAGTAATATCAACGCTTTCTGGGAACGGTGGAGTGCAGATTGCTGCGGAAAACAGAATCGATATAACCACTCAAAATCCGCCGCTGGCGACAGCGTACCGGTTCGAGTCCGGTCACCGGCACCAAGAGCAGAGGACCTGCGGCGCAGGTCCTCTGCTCTTTTCTTTGAACGGGCAAAAGAAAATCCGGATATTAAAATTGTGGTCGTTTGGCCGGGGCAGTGCCGGAGTGAGGCTTTCCTCTGCGATCCCACTGTTGCACTTGAGAAGATCCGATAAGCAGCATTGTATTCCTCGGAAAATCTACAATGCTGTGCGAGCCTGTCTGTCATCGCCTTTCAGGCCGCAATCAAAGTAAGAAAAAGCACGCCTGCCAAGCAGACGTGCTTTTCGTTTTGTGTCAGGGGTTTTGGCTTTTCAGCGTCTTCCGCCGAAGCCGCCTCCGCGGCCACCGCCAAATCCGCCGCTGCGACCTCCACCGAAGCCACCGCCGCGGCTGCCGCCTCCGCCGAATCCACCGCCGCGGCTGCTGCCGCCAAATCCGCCGAAGTTTCCGCTGCCAAAGCTGCCGCCGCGGCCGCTGCTGCCAAACCCGCCAAAGCTGCTACCCGAGGAACCGGAAGGCCGTCTCGGCTGCTGGGGCGGGCGGCGATTACCGCCGGAGGAGCCGCCCTGTGGGGGACGGGGGCCGCCCGAACGGGGCGGACGCGGGCCGCGCGGAGGACGGCGTCCCCAGAAGATGGGGTGATACATCACCGTCGGCACGCCCATGCCGGGCATCATGTAGCGGCGGCGATAGCGGCGATAACGCATGCCGTCAAGCATGATCCAGAGGACAAAGAATATGATGAGGATCATGATGAACATCACACCGTTGGCCGCCTCGTCCAGCGCCGCCTCGCTCTGCTGATACTGCTGGCTCAGCTCCACATGGAGCGCGGCGCAAAGCGAGCACACCGCCGCGTCATAATCGCCCTTCTGCACGTTATCCGCCATGCAGGAGGCAACAAAGCTCTGCGAAAGGCCGCTGAGCAGATCGTAAAAATCGCCGCTGGCAAGCAGGTAGTAGTCCCGCTGCTGTTTTGCGATGAGCAAAACGGCGTCATTCTCGCCAAGCTCCATCTCCATGGCGCAGTCGTACGCCGCGTTCTCCATGTCGCTTTCCGAATCCGTCGTGACGACAGCCATGATGCTGCCAAACATCTTGTCCCAGTTGGCGTTGTAGAGGCCGATAGCCTCCTCAGTCTTGTCCGAAAGAACACCGGCATCATCGCGCACATACTGCGTAAAGGCCGCCGCAGAAAGTGAGGGATCGAGCTTTTCCCCGCCCTCCGGCGTAGAGACGGCGGGCGCCTTGTGCAGTCCCCACGCACTGGATGCGACGATCGCCAGAATCAGCACGACGATGGCGACGCCGCGTTTTTGAAAGAATTTCATATGCTTCTCCTATCCGGAGCGTCTCAGCTTCTCAGCTCCATGAGCTTCTGCTTCAGCTCACCTTCGATACGACCGAGCTCGACCTCCGCTTCCTTGCGCTTCTGCGCGCCCTCGCGCTGGATGTTCACGACCTCGTCGAGCGTGGAGACGAGCTGCTCGTTCGTGTGCTGCAGCGTCTCGATATCGACGATGCTGCGCTCGGCCTCCTTGGCCGTGGCGATGGTGCCCATCTTGAGCATGTCGGCGTTCTTCTTGAGAAGCTCGTTCGTCGTCTGCGCCACCGCGCTCTGTGCGGCCGTGGCCTGACGGCTGTGCTCCATGCCGAGCGCGAGCACCATCTGGCTCTTCCAGAGGGGGATGGTATTGACGAGCGAGGACTGGATCTTTTCGACCATCAGCGTGTCGTTGTTCTGGAGAAGTCTCGTCTGCGGGCCCATCTGGAGCGACACCATGCGCGTGAGCTCCAGGTCATGCAGCTTCTTTTCAAAGCGCTCGCACTTCTGCGCGTAGTCGTTGTAGGCCTGCGCATCCTCGGCAAGGCCGCTCGCCTCCGCCTTTTTGCGCAGCTCCTCGAGCTCGCCGGAGCGGACCTCGGCCAGACGCTTTTTGCCCGCGATGATATACATGGTCAGTTCTTTGTAGTACTTGAGGTTCAGCTCATACATCTGGTCGAGCATCGCGATGTCCTTCATCAGCGTGACCTGATGCTTTTCAAGCTCAGAAACAATGCGGTTCACGCTCGTCTCGGCCTTGCCGTACTGCGCGCGCATCAGCTCGAGCTTATCCTTCTGCTTGCGGAACAGGCCTGCGAAACCCTTCTTCTCCTCCTGACCGAAGCCCTTGACCTCGACGACGAGGTTCGAGAGCGTCTCGCCCACCTCGCCAAGATCCTTGTTGCGCACGGAGGAGAGGGCATTTTCCGAGAACGTCGCAACGCTCTTCTGCGCGGCCACGCCGTAGTTGAGCACGACATTCGTGTCCTTGATGTCGATCTTTTTCGCAAAATCGTCGACGGCTTTCTTCTCCTGCTCGGTGAGCATGCTCTCATCGACCTTGACAGGCTCGACTTCCTTTTTCTCCGCCTCGGGCGCCGTGGGCGCTTCGGGCGTGAGCGTCAGCTCAGGGACGGCCTCCTGCGCCGCTTCGGTGGGGTTCAGGGTCAGCTCGGGCATCATGTTGTCGCTCATATCATTTCTCCTCCGTATTTTGGCTTTGAGTTTGTTCTTTTTCGTACTTTTTGATGCGCTGGATGCGGCGCAGGCACAGCAGCGTGGCCAACGCCCAGATCAGCGCGGAATAGTAAAGCGTATCCCTGTGCAGATGCCGCGCGCCGATGATGCTTGCCACACACATGATGGCAAAGATTGCACAGAAGATCGGGTCGAGCCACACGCCTTTCAGTCGTTTCAAGATCCACGCATTGACTTTGGCGTTGAACGCCATCACTTTCTTTCGCATCGCTTACTCCTTTATAGCTCGAGCTTGATGTCGTCCTGCGAGGCGGTCGCCGTGCCGGACTCGGCATGCAGCTCACCGTCGTCCTCACTGAGCCCCTCGCGCTTCATCATGTTCTCAAGCACCGTGATATCGGCGGAAATATCCATCGCCTCGCTGCCGAAGAGCATGTCGAGCTGCTTTTCAAAAGCCGTAACGATCGTGCCCATCATACTCTCCACGCGCTGCATGGTCGCGTCGATGTTCTCGCCGCTCACGCCCTGCGCGCCCATACGGTCATAGGCGTTCAAGAGCTTAAGGGTCGTGGGCAGGTAGTAGTCCATGAACTTGCGGATCTGCGGCAGCTTCGACGGGTCGGATTTGACCTGCGCGAAAATTTTCGCGCTCAGGTCCTCGAGCCGGTCGATGTCGGCGGAGATCTTCGCGTCCTTGATGGAATCATTCAGACGCTTCATCTCGGAGATGGCAAGATTGCCGTCCTTGATCATCTTGTCGAGCTCGGGGTTGCCGGTGCTCTCTTCCTTTTTCGGCGGGTCGGGCACCGTGACTTCGACCGTGCCGCACACGGCGTTCATAATGAAGAACACCACCCCCGACACGACCGCCACAAAGAGGAAATGCGGTACGCGGTAGAGCGGGAACAGCAGCGCATAAATGACCCATGTTCCCGCCGCGGCATAATAGGGAACGGTGGATCTGCGTTTGACGGTTGCCAAGGCGATCGCCTCCTGTTTTCATAAATATTTTGACTGATATATGATATCACATCGCATCAGCGCGGTCAAGCAAAGCAAGCGCTTGAAACATTGCAATATCGCACTTTTTACAAAAGAAGGCGGCGTCCGGTCCAGGACGCCGCCTTCTTGCAAAATACTGCGTTTTTCTTATTCGTTTCGGATGGCTTCGAGCGCGGAGATCTTGACCGCCTTGTTCGCGGGCTGATAACCGGACACCAATCCGACCATCACTGAGAACACCAGTGCAAAGATGATAAGCTCAGGCTTGATGACGGAAACGCGCGTCACGTTCTCTCCGCCGATGAGCGCCTGCTTGATGAGTTCCCACGTCACTCCTCCGCCGCCGAACGCGCCGAAGGAGAAGAGATTGATGCCGACAGAGATGATATAGCTGAAAAGGAGTCCCAGCACGCCGCCGAGAAGTCCGATGCTGCCCGCCTCCATCAAAAACATCGCGCGGATATCGCGCACATAGCACCCAAGCGCCTTCATGATGCCGATCTCCTTCGTGCGCTCGGAGACGGACATGATCATCGTGTTCGTAATGCCAATGGCCGCGACAAAAAGCGAGATCGCGCCGAGACCGCCGAGCATCAGCTCGATCTGGCGGGTCTGCTTGTTGAGCTCGTCGCGCATGCTCTGCATGGAATAGGTGCTGTAGCCCAAGTCCTTGATGGACTGCTCCACGTCCGCCACGGCGTCAAGGCTCTCGGCCTTGACATTGATGGACGAATACTCGAACTTCGTGTCGGTCTTGCCGGTCAGGTCCTGAATAAGCGCTTTGAGCGCATTGATGTCCATCATCACGCCGTCGTTCGTCTCGTAGCCCTTGCCCCGATCTTCCTTCAGAATGCCCACGACCTTGAGATCGACGCTGTAGGGCGTCGTCTCATTGCCGGAGTCGTCCCAGGAGGTCAGGAGCATCTTCACGTCCGTCTTGAGCGGGTCAAAGAACGGGTCGGGGACATTTTCCGTGTCGATATTGCCGTTTTCGTCCCAGTTATATCGGTCGACATAATTTCTGCCATCCGGCATCAGGGTATCCTTAAAGGTGTAGGCAAAGTACTGGCCCACGACCACCTCGTCGCTGCTCTGCGGATAGCGGCCCGCGATCAGCTCAAAGCCCATGTCCTCAAGGGCGCTCACGTCAATGCCGGCAAAGTTGCCCCAGGCGGCGCTGTAGCGATCGTTGATGCCCGCCTTAAACGAAATGTTGTAGTTATCAAGGCCTGCCTTGGGCATGACGGCCTGCACGCCCGCGATCTCGCGGAAGCTCTCGACCGCCTTTTCGTCGAGCTTGCTCTCCGTCTGCGTGCCGGTATTCTGGTTGTAGCCGCGGTAGACCTCGATGATGGAGAGGTCACCCATATTTTTGAGCATCTGATCGTAGGACTCCTGCATGCCCGCGCCGATGGAGACCATCACGATGATGGACGTGCAGCCGATGAACACACCCAGCACCGTCAGGATCGTGCGCCCCTTGCGCCGCGACAGGCTGTCGAAGCACATTTTCAGGATGTCTGCGAATCTCATTTGTTCTGCTCCTCAGCACCCGTGGCCGCAGTCTCCTTCGCCGCGGCGTCCGCTGCCTCCTTCTTCTCTTCGGCGATCTCCTCTTCGTCCCACTTGTCCCAGAGGGCCTGCTCGGCCTTCTGCTTGGCCTTTTTCTTGCGGATGCGCAGCACGATGAGAAGGACGATGAGCGCGGCGACTGCCGCGATGATGACGTACTTCCATGGGAAGGTGCTCTGCGGCTCGGGGTCGATCATGCCGGGATCGTCCATGCCGGGGTCGGCCGGCTCATAGGCCATGGCCTCGACCGTTGCCTCGAACACGCGCTCTTTGGTGTTGCCGTTGGAATCTTCGTAGGTAATGACGATCTTGACCTGATTCTCGCCCTCCAGCTGCGGGGTCACGGCAAAGGCGATGGTGCCGTTCTTGCCGCCGTCGATCGTGCCGACGCGCTGATAAGGCGTGGGAGAATCAATGTCACCGGAGATGGTCGCCTCAACGTTGCTGATGGCGCTCTTGCCCTTGTTGACATAGTCGATCGTCAGGCTCGTCTCCTCGCCGACGTAGCCGGTGTAGGAGGTCTTGGGTTCGCTCAGCTCAAAGCGGTCGGGCTGGTAGAGCGGCACGCTCAGCGACAGCGTGGCGTTGCCCGACTTTCTTGCGTTCTGATCGACATACTCATAGGTGACGGCGATCTGCACCCCCTGCGCGCTGGCGCTGATGAGCTGTGCGGCCTTCATCGGCACGGTGACGGTCTTGCTGCCGCTCGCGGCGACAGATTCAAAGTAGAACGTGTTCGTCGAGCCGTTGAGCATCAGGTCCTGACCGCCGGTGACGGTGACCATGACGTTTTCGATCTTGATGGTCTTGCTGGTGTTCGTGAACGAGAAGCTCAGGTTCGTGCTTGAGCCCGCCGCAACGGACGAACCGCCGTAGTTGTACTTCGAGAGAATGACGATGGGCGTGGGGCTCGCAATGGTCTCCTCGTCCTTCGTATCCTTGGTAACGGTGGAGAGAACGTTCACGCTGCCGCTGGCGCTGCCGCCGGTGAGCTGCGTGCCGTTGTCATAGTAGAACGACAGGCTCGCGTCGATCGTCTGCATCTGGGACTCGATCTTGTCGGGCGCCTTGACCGTCACAGTGACGGCCGTGTCGCGGCCCGCGCGGATATCGTCGAGCATGTAGTCCTGGCTGCCCATGATGAGAAGCGATCCGGAGGATTTGAGCGTCAGGATAGGGTCGCGCATGGCGGTCGTGCCGGCGTTCTGGATGTAAACGGTGATGGTCTTCGTCTCGCCCGCGGCAACAGACGTGCTCGTGCCGTCGGAGTTGAAGACGGCGCGCGGCTCGGGAATCACTTCCGGCGCCGGATCGGGGGCGGGCGTCGGCTCGGTGTAGGGCACGCACTCGCGCACCGGAACGGTGTTGCCGTCCTGATAGCCGCCGCCGTTGCCTTCATAATAAATGGTAAAGGCAAGCTGCTTGCCGCTGTCGCCGGTGTAGGTCAGGCCGGTGAACGTAACGGTATATTCGCCGTTCTGTCCGCTTGCAACAGCGCTCGCCGTGCCGTCCTGAAAGCTGTCAAGGCCGCGCACGACGCGGATCGAATCGTTGCCGCCGTCCGTGCGGGATAAGTAGACCGTGATATCCACCGTATCGCCGGTGTAAATGCTGCTTCTGCTGGCCCGGTAGCCGGTGATCAGAAAGCTGGTTCCCGCCCGTGCCGTCGTGCCTCCGCCCGTCGCTTTGGCGTCATTCACAGGCAGCAGCGCTGCGCACAGCACAAGGGCAAGGCAGAGCGAGAGCAGGGATCTTGAGATGCGTTTCATGTTCGATTTCCTCCGTTATTCGATGTAGGGTGCGGCGTCGATCTCCGCCTTGACCTGATTTTCTACGTTGCTGACGATCCTGCCGTCGATGAGCGTGACGATGCGGTCGGCATACTCGGTCATCTCCGGATCGTGGGAGACGAGCACGATCGTCTGGTGGAAGCGCTTGGCAAAGCCGCGGATCATGTGCATGACCTCTTTCGTCGTCTTCGAGTCGAGGTTGCCGGTCGGCTCGTCGGCGAACACGACCTCGGGATGCGTGACGAACGCGCGCGCGATGCCCACGCGCTGCTGCTGTCCGCCGGACATCTGGTTTGGAAAGTGGTCCATGCGGTCCTTCAGTCCCACGCGGCAGAGCATTTTCTTCGCCTCCAGCAGCCGCACATCCGGGTCGATGCCCTTGAACATCAGCGGCATGGCCACGTTTTCCGCCGCCGTCAGCTCCGGCAGCAGGTTGTAGGACTGGAAGACGAAGCCGATATGCTTCTGCCGGAAAGCGGCGAGCTGATTTTCGTTGAGCTGTGAGATCGGCACGCCGCCGATGCGCACCACGCCGCGCGTGGGCTTTTCGAGTCCCGCCAGCTGGTTGAGCAGCGTCGATTTGCCGCTGCCGGACGTGCCGAAGATGCAGCACACCTCGCCCCGCGGGATGTCGAGGTCAATATTGTGCAGTGCGACCACGTGCTCCTGCCCCATCATGTACACCTTTCGGAGCTTTCGCACCGAAATGACGGGCTTCTGGTCATTTGCCATCGCAGTTTCTCCTCAATTTTAATCTTGGGTCCATTATAATCTCATCTTATGAGGAAGTCGTTACAATCAGGCGCGATTTGGTTACAAATTATTTAAGAGTTCCTTAATTCTCGCACCGAGCCTTTTCCTGTATTATTTAGACGAAATTTATCGAAAAATGTTTCATCCTTTTTGAAAAAAAGCGGCGGATTTTTTGATCCGCCGCTTTTCGCGCTTTTACGCTCAGTTCATCGGCGCATCGGGCACGACGTAGACCGTCATTTCTTCGCCACTTGTGTCGATGGACACGGTGTCGTCGATGGGCTGCGTCAGCGCCGCGTCCGCGTAAAGCGTGCAGCCGCTGCGGCAGCAAATAGTGACATACGTCCCCCTCGCCACATGGTATTCATTCACCCACCAGTCTTCGCCCCCTTCTTCCGCAGGGAGGCAGACCGTCAGCAGGCAGGCGGGTCTCGTGTCGTCCGTCGAATACACGACATCGTTCAGAAGGCAGTGACCCGACTTGTAGGGTTCTTCATTGTAGGGCTCATCGTAGCTCCAGTTGTAGAGCGTCGTGCCCATCTCCGTCGCGCCGCCCTCGCCGTCCGCCATATAGTCGGTCACGGACATGGCGAGCAGCTCGCCCGTCTCGGGATCGGCATAGTAGAGGGTGGTATAGTAGTAGTCGTCCTGATCGTCAAAGCGCGTGGTGGTCGAGAGCAGCGCCGCGCCGTCCTGCTCGCTGCGCTCGTCGAGCGTTTCCTCGGCATTCTTGGCGGCGGGGTCGGCGCACTGCGGCAGTATATCAAGGAAATACTCCGGCCCCTCGCCCGGAACAGGATAGATGTTCAGGCTCGCGGTGTCGTCGCTCGCCATGCCCGTGGCGTACAAGCCGCCAAGCCCCTCGCTCCACAGCTCATCCTCGCCCGGGCCGCTGTTGGCGGTATAGTTGTAGTGCGAGGACATGAGGATCGTGCCGTCGCCCCCATCCGTGTACTGCAATCTTGCGGTGTAGGTCACCTCGCCGTCCCGGTCGGTGCCCTGAATGTTCACGGTCACGGCGTCGTACTTTGCAAGCAGTACGCACGGATCGTTGACCTCGCGCAGCGTTTCGAGCGTCACGTCCATCGGCGTGTCGTCCTTGCCGCCGTTCCCATCGTCCTTGCCGTCCTGCATGCCGCAGCCCGCGAGCAGACTCATCACGCAAAGCGCGGCAATGCCTGCTTTCTTCCAGTTTTTCACCTTGGTTTCCTCCTTATTTTGGTGCGGGTTCACGCCCGCATTCTAAAGCTTTTTAATGGTTCTCTTCCAGCGGCACGATATAGACCGTTGCACTCTCGCCGCTCGTGTCGACGCCCGCCTGATAGTCGATCTCCTGACTCAACGCTGCATCATAATAGATATTGCTGCCGGTACGGCAGGCAAACATGGCATAGCTGCCGCGCGTCACGCGGTACTGCTGTGTTTCCTCGTCCGCTGTGCCGGGGTCGTAGATGAGCGTCAGCAGGCAGGTGTCAGCACTGTCGGTCTCGTGCAGTGCTTCGCCCGCAAGGTCACGCTCAGGCGCGTAGGGCTCATCGTAGCTCCAAGTGTAGCGCATCTTGCCGTCAAAGGCCTCATCATCCGCAGCATGATCAGTCACTGTCATGGCGTGAAGCTCGCCGGATCCAGGTTCAACTTCGTAGAGCGTCTTGCTGTGATAACCGCCAAGGTTCGGATATGTCACACTCCCGGAGAGCAGGTACACACCATTCTGTAATCCGATCGTTTCCTCGCTCTCCTCGGTGCCCATCTCAAATTCCGCAATTGCGGGCAGATCAGCAAGAACATACATCTCGTAATCTATTTTGGTGAAGCAGGTCATCATCGTTCTCTCTTCGTTCGATGATCGATCCAGATACACTTTTCCGTTTGCCTGCGTCCAGCGCTCTTTTGCACTGACCGGATAATTCTCGCTCGGATCATACCCATAATGCCCCCAGGACACGACATTTCCATCCGCATTACGGGTGTACTGCACTCTGGCGGTATAAGTCACATCGCCATTTTTATCGGTGTACTGTACATTCACCGTCACGACCTCATGTCTTTCGAGCAGTGCAAGGGGTATATTGATCCCTCGAAGATCCTCGACGGTATAATCCTCGCCATCTTTCAGCCCGCAGTCGCCTCCACAGCCTGCAAGTAAGCTCGCAGCGCATAAAGCAACGGCGACAGCTCTCTTCCAGCTTTTCATGGTGTGCTCTCCTCTCTCATCTCCCGTCAGTCTTGATCGCCGCTTTTCACATAGACGGTCGTGCTGCCGCCGTCCGGCCACTCGATCTCAGGGGTTTGATACTCCTGCGTCATGGCGGCGTCGTAGTAAAGCATGACGCCCTTACCACTCTCTGGGGAAAAGTACGCTGCGCTCGGCACGGTAAAGTGCTGCTCGTGCTCCTGCGCGGTGCCCGGGTCCCACACGAGCGTGATTTCATGCTTGGGAACATCGTCCGACAGCATCAGCGCGTAGAGGTCTTCCTCCGGTTCATAAGGGCGGTCATAGCTGAACGTATAGCTTCCCGTGGCAAAGCAGGTGTCTTTTCCCTGCAAGTCTTTTCTGTGCCGCTCCGACTTGATCGATATCAGGTCATCGGAGGTTGGATCGACATAGAGCCATCGCAGCGAGTAGTCAGTGTCATCGTCGGTGATATAATGTTTGATCGGAAACACGAGCTGGCCGTCCTGCTCATACGGCTCTTCGACCTCCACCGTGATACCGTCACCGGCCACGGGCAAAAACGGTTCCCGCGCGGTACTTTCTTCGTACCACTCATCCGTTCCGCAGGCGATCACACTGGCAATTCGAGCGCTGCCGTCATCATTTGTTCCAGCGATAATGCACATACCGTCCGGCACTTCATCCAGGCAGACATTCACGCTATAAATATCGTCTGCGCCGTACTCATCATAATACCAGCCGTGGCTCCAGCTTTGCAGCCGGCCTTCTTCGTCGCGCGTGTACTGGTCAGTGCTCTTGACGTCCTGACCGCCGTTGCTGCTGTCTGTGCTCTCCCGTACAATAGTCACCACCTTGTGCCGTTCAAGCAGCGCGGAGATCTTATTCCTCTCACAGATGTCTTCGTAGGTGATCTGCAGCTCGTCGGCGCTGTCGTCATCGTCAAGCCCGCAGTCGCCTCCGCAGCCCGCGAGCAGCAGCACGGCGGCGAGCGCAAGGGCGCTCATCGGTCCCCAGCGGTTCATTTTGTTTCTCCTTTCATCGTCTTCTTTCCATCTTGATTATGCGGAGCTTTTTTCGTTCCGTACACTCTCTTAGACGAGAAATCTTCCAAAAAGTTTCACCCTTATGATTTTTTTAAGAAACTTTTTCCCCGTGCGAGCTCTTGCATTTTCTGTCGCCGCGGCATACAATGAGGACACATTTCACCCGGGAGGGGCGTTTTTATGAACTATATCGGCATCGACCTCGGCGGCACGAACATCAAGGGCGCACTCGTGAGCGCAGAGGGCGAGATCTTAAAGGAGCATTCTATCCCGACGCGCGTCGATCTCGGCCCCGAGGCGGTCGCGGGACGCATCGGTCAGGTCATCGCGCAGCTCTCTATCGGCGAGGACACCGTCGGCGGCGTGGGCGTCGGCTGCCCCGGCACGGTGGACGACGCGAGCGGCATCGTGCGCTTTGCGGCGAACCTGAATTTTGTGAACTTCGACCTGCGAAGCGCGCTGCGCGCGCACACTGCGCTTCCCATCCACCTCGGCAACGACGCAAACGCCGCGGCGCTGGGCGAGGCGCTGTTCGGCTGCGGCCGCGGCGCGGAGAGCACCATCGTCGTCACGCTCGGCACGGGCGTCGGCGGCGGCGTGGTGCTCGGCGGCAAGCTCCTGACAGGCTACACGGGTGCGGCGAGCGAGATCGGCCACATGGTCATCGCGGAAAACGGCGAAGAGTGCACCTGCGGCAGCCGCGGATGCTTCGAGGCCTACTCCTCCGCCACGGCGCTGATCCGCGACACGAAGCGCACCATGGCCGCGCACCCCGAGAGCCTGCTGCACGCGATTGCCGCGGAGCAGGGCGGTGTCGACGGCCGCACAGCGTTTCTCGCCAAGGAGCGCGGCGACGAGGCGGGCGCGCAGGTCGTGGAGGACTACATCGAGCATCTGGCCTGCGGGCTCACAAATCTTGTCAACATTTTCTTCCCCGAAGTGCTGGCCCTCTCGGGCGGCGTAGCAAATCAGGGCGACGCGCTGCTCCTGCCGCTGCGCGAAAGGGTGCGCGAGCGTTCGTTCGGCTCGCGCTATGCCGTCTCGCACACGCGCATCGAGCTCTGCACGCTCGGCTACCGCGCGGGCGTGATCGGCGCGGCGATGCTCGCGCGCGAGTGAGCGTAAAATAGCGCAAGATATGATAAGGCCCTCCGCATTTCTGCGGAGGGCCTTTTTTACCGGTAGCCGTCGGGCTCGGCCGAGCCTTCGATCAAAAACTGCACCTCGTCCACGCCGCCGAGCGACAAAATGGACTGCTCGAGCGCGCTCAGCATCAAATCGCGCTCCGCCTCGTTCTCCGGCAGTGAGCCGCTCGCAGGGAGATTCAGATAGCACACGCCGTTTTCGATGCGAGAGGAGATGACCGCAAAGTCCTCCGGCAGGAGCGAGACGAGCGAATCGTCCTCCGGCCCCTGCACGAGCGCTTCGAGCAGCGCGTTCACGCGCGTCTGGCCCTCGTAGAGCGCGAGCGTCTGCTGCTCGGCGCGCAGCTCGCCTGTCTTGCTGTCGAGGAAATAAAGCGACACGGTGATCGGCCGCAGGCCACTCTCACGCGAGGAAAGCAGCGTATCCGCCGAGAGCAGCACTTGCGTCTCGCGGTACGGCAGCTCGCGCCCGTCCGCCGTGATGCTCACAGCGTTCACATTCGGCAGCTGCGTCAGCGTCAGCGTGATGCAGTAGTCAGCGAGCGACAGGTCGATGCCCGTCAGGCGCGCATACTGTGCGCTCAAGTCGATCTGCGCGCGGCGGCCCGACACCTTGAGCGACTTGAGCGCCGTTCCCTCCGGGATGGGCGACGAGAGCGACGGCTCGTCGGGCCCTGCGAGCAGCTCCTCCATCAGCGCGCGGACACAGTCTTCGGTCTCCATCGCGCCGTCGAGCGTCAGACGCTTTTCCTGCGTGCGGATGGCGTCGCCGCCGCCCGCGGAGTTGGGATCGCTGAGAAAATAGAGCTCGTAGCCGTTTTCGTCCATCTCCTGCGCGTGCTGGGCCGCGCAGGCGCAGAGAAGCGAAAGCAGGAGGACTAATGCCGCAGTCAGGGAAAGACGTCTTCTCATGTCTCATCCCCTCCCTCTTCGCAGCGCGGCAGGCGCACGGTAAACACCGTGCCGCCGCCCTCACGGGCGCGGACCTCGATGCTGCCGCCGCGGCGGCGCGCCGTGTCGGCGGCGATGGAAAGGCCAAGGCCTGTACCGCCCGCGGCGCGCGAGCGCATCTTGTCCACGCGGTAGAAGCGGTCGAAAATGCGGGGCATGTCCCCCTCCGGAATGCCGATGCCATTGTCGCTGACAGTGAGAAGGCAGTCCTTTTCATCCCCCGCGAGCAGCAGCTTCACAAAGCCGCCGGGGCGGTTATACTTGATGGCGTTTTCCGTCAGGTTGTAGATGATTTCGTGAATTTCATCCTCGCTCGCAAGGGTCTGTCCCTCGCGGCGAATTTCATAGGAGAGGTCGACCTGCTTTTCCTCGGCCACAAGGCGCAGCATGCGCACCACGCGCGCCATCACGGACGAGAGGTCGACGCGCTGCGCCTCGGGCAGCATGCCGCTGTCCAGACGCGTCAGGCGCAGCAGATTTTCCGTGATGCGCGCCAGGCGCTCGGACTCCTGCTCGATATCACCGACAAATTCGCGCACGGTCTGCGCGTCCATGTTCTCCGTCTGCAAAATGGAGTCGGACAGAAGCCTGATGCCCGCCAGCGGCGTTTTGAGCTCGTGGCTCGCGTCCGACACGAAGCGGCGGCGAGCGTCCTCCGTCGTTTGCAACCGGTCAGCCATGTCGTTGAACTCGGCGGCGAGCTCGCTGATCTCGTCGTGCCCGCCGACCTCGGCGCGGTGGCTGTACGAGCCCTCGCGCATCTTGCGGATGGCGTCGGTCAGTACGCCGAAGCGCCGCGTCAGCACACGGGATAAGAGTACGCTGATCCCGCCGGCGAACACCAGCACGACCGCCGAAATCGTCAGGAGATTGCGCTGCAGGGACAGCAGCAGCTCCGCTTGCTCGGTGTCGTATTCGTAGGCATACACCGCGCCGATGGTCTGGCTGTGGTAGATGACCGGCGAGGCCGCGCGGCTTTTGAACGCCTTGTCCGAAAATTCGGTGTAAAAGACGTCTTCTCCGCGAAGCGCCTGCACAAGCTCTGTATAAAAGGCGTAGCGGCCGATCGCGCCGTCGGTCTCGCGCGTGTCATACAGCACGCGGCCCGAGGCGTCCGTCACAAGCACGCGGGAGATGCCCGTCTCCTCCACGAGCGTCATCGCACCCGCGACGTTTTCCTCGCTCAGCTCCTCAAGGCCGGAGAGCGCCGTCACCATCACCGAGACGCTGCCCTGCAGCGAGCTCTGCTTAGAGCGGAACGTCAGGTTTTCCGACGTGATGAGCGGATACGTGTTCAGCAGGATCAGCACCGCCAGAATGATGGCGATATAGCTGAAGCTGAATTTTCGCTGCAGGCTCGCATGCATCTGCACGGTGCTGCCCCCCTTCTCTTTCTTTTAGTGGGAAATCAGTCCTTCAAGTAGTACCCCACGCCCCATTTGGTCAGGATGTGCTGCGGCGCGGCGGGGTTTTCCTCGAGCTTTTCGCGAAGCCGCCGGATGTGCACATCCACTGTGCGGTAGTCGCCTGCGTAGGTGTAGCCCCAGACGAGGTCCATCAGATTTTCGCGCGAGTAAACGCGGCGCGGATTCTTGACAAGAAGCTCGATGAGGTCGTATTCCTTGGCCGTGAGCTCGACGATCTCGCCGTTTTTGACGGCGACACGCTGCTCGGGGTCGAGTGTGATGCCGCCCGCGGTCAACAGGAGCGTTTCAGGCTGCTTTTGCTGCGGTGCGGCGTTCGCGCGGCGCAGCAGCGCGCGGATGCGCGCTTTGAGCTCTAAGATGTTGAACGGCTTTGTGATATAGTCGTCCGCGCCGGACTCAAGGCCGATGATCTTGTCGGCGTCCTCGCTGCGGGCGGTCAGCATGATGATGGGCACATTGGAAAATTCGCGGATGCGCATGCAGGCCGTCAGCCCGTCCACCTGCGGCATCATCAGATCGAGGATGATGAGGTCAAACCCGCCGCTTTTCGCCATGTCGATGGCGGTCGCGCCGTCGTAGGCGGTCTCGACCGTGTAGCCCTCGTTTTCCAGATTGAATTTCATGCCCTTGACGAGAAGCTGCTCGTCGTCAACCACCAGAATTTTCATTGCCATCCTCCTCCGTGAATGTGATCTCCGCGCGGAATCCCTCGAGCTTCGCCTCTCCGATGCCCTTGACGTTCAAAAGGTCCTCCGCCGCCGTAAAATCGCCGTGCTCTGCGCGGTAGTCGATGATCGCCTGCGCGAGCGACGGGCCGATGCCCGTCAGCGTTTCAAGCTCCTCCGCCGTCGCGGTATTGACGTTCACAAGCGTCACAACGCGCGTGGGCGCGGTGATCTCGTCGGTCTTGTCCTGCGTCGTCACGGTGTAATTCCCGTGCGAGGCACCCTCGTAGGCCGTTTTGTGCAGAAAAACGAGCGAAACGGCGAACAGCACCGTCAGCGCGGCGAGTACAAGGTAGACGCCGCTGACTTTGGTTTTCTTTTCTTGCTTTTCCACGGTTGCGCTCGCCTGCCTTTTTTGCTATACTGATGTCGAAGCGTGCCGAACGGCGCGCTCCTCTTCACTGTATTCTATTTGATTGTATCATACAACGAGGTATATTTCCATGAAAAAACGCCGCTTGTTTTCACTTTTTTTATCTTTTGCGCTCCTGCTCCCGCTCTTTTCACTCACGAGCGCCGACGCCTATGAGGACTTCACACTCGACGCGAAGGCCGGTCTTCTCATCGAGGCCGACACGGGCGAAATTCTCTACGAGAAAAACGCCCATCAGGAGAACTTCCCCGCGTCGCTCACAAAGGTGATGGTCGCGCTGCTGGTGTTTGAAGCCATCGACGAGGGCAAGATCGCGCTGACCGACTCCGTCACTGCGACGGAATCGGCGTTCGAGGGGCTGTCGAGCGACGGCAGCACGGCGAACATCGTCCCCGGCGAAACGATGACGGTCGAGCAGCTGCTCAACTGCATGCTCATCGTCTCGGCGAACGAGGCGTGCAACATTTTGGGCGAAACGCTCTACGGCTCGGTCGACGCCTTTGTCGCGCGCATGAACGAGCGCGCGGCGGAGCTTGGCTGCGAGCACACGCACTTCGCCAACGCCACGGGTCTTCACAACTCCCAGCACTACACGACCGCGTGGGACCTCTACCTCATCACGCGCGAGGCGCTGAAGCATGACAAATTCATGGAGATCTGCAATTCCAAGAGCTACACCGTGCCCGCCACGAACATGACCGACAAGCCGCGTGAGCTGCATTCGACGAACTTTCTCATCTCCAACTGGCGCGCCCGCGGTTATGTGTACCGCGACGCGCAGGGCATCAAGACCGGCTCGACACCCGAGGCGGGCTACTGCCTCATCTCGTCCGCCCTGCGCGGCAGCCGCCACATGATCAGCGTGGTGCTGGGCGCAGAGCGCGTGACGCTCGAGGACGGTGTGACCATCCAGACGCGCAGCTTCTCCGAAACGTCGCGCATGTTCGACTGGGGCTTTGACAACTTTGTCCTCCGCGACATTCTCTCCTCCTCTGACCTTGTGCAGGAGGTGCCCGTCGCGCTTTCGAGCGAGGCGAGCTACGTTTCGACCCACGCGGCAGAGGATATCTCCTGCCTGCTGCCCGACAATGTCGAGCCCGACATGCTTGAGCGCACCGTGACGCTCACGAACGACACGGTCGACGCGCCCGTTTCCGCGGGCGACGTGCTCGGCAAGCTGACGCTCTCCTACAATGGTAAGGTCTACGCCGAGACGGACCTCTTAGCGCTGAACGATGTATCGGCCTCGTGGTTCCTGACGGCGCAGCGCAGGGTGTCTGACTTTTTCGCAAAGCCGCTCGTCCGCATTCTGTTGATCGTGGTCGTACTGCTGATCGTCGCGCTCGTCGTCTATGTGACGATGTTCTCCCGCCGCCGTCGCTACGGCCACCGCCGCCGCGGCAGAGCCGGCAGCGGCTACCGCGGCCGGAGAAGAAGATTCTAAGTACTTCAAAAAAGCGGTAAAGCCGCTTTTTTGAGAAAGGCCACACTCCGCTTTGTGCCTTGCCGCCGCTGGCGGCTGCGACACGCGCGGAGTGAGAGGTGTCGATCGCCACGCGCTGGTCGCGGCGATCGACGATCAAAATTCTTTGCGTCTGCGAACGCAAAAGCAAAAATGAAGGGACGCGAAAGCGTCCCTTTTTAGTTGAGTGTGATCACGTTGTTCCCCTGCGGGAACTCCACGAAGCGGATGGAGTAGATGTCGGCGGTGATGTAGGCGCTGCGGCCGGGGTGAAACAGCGTGATATAGTCGTTTCCGACCTCCTGTAGCGTGCCGACCGCCACGACCGTGTTCTGCGAACCGACGAGGAAGCTCACGATGACTGCGCGGCCGATGTTGCGCGCGAGCATCCCCTTCCACGAATTGTAGGCCATCTTGTCGACCGTCCGAGACTCTTCGATCTCGTCGGGCGTGGGCTGGAACTGCCCGCTCGCGCCGCTCTGCGGCACGAGCGACATGCCTCCCGCCCCCGACGATCCTCCAAGCATTTCCTCATAGCTTTGGCTCACGTTGTTGTTACTGTTGTTATTACTGCTATTATTGCTGCTATTATTGCTGTTGCCGCTCTGCTGCGCGCTCGCCATGGCGGGCACGGCAGCCATCTGCTCATAAAGGCACGGCATGCTTTTTCCCATCTGGATCATAAAAACGTCCTCTCCCTTTCCCGTTGCTGCTGATTTGCTTTTCTCAGGTGTCGTAATACGCGGCGGTGGGGTTATAAAAACAGTGGTCGCCGATACGCATGACGAACGTCCCCACATTTGAAGGAAAATTCGCGCGGCAGGACGGCGAAAACGGGTTAAAGAACCACAGCGCCGTTCCAAGGCCGTGCAATCGGTTGCCCGCGATGGCCCAGTCCGCGATCTCGTAATGGATATCGGTCGGGCGCATGTTGTAGATGTTCTGCGGGTTGTAGCTGCCGCGCTCGGTCTCGCTCGCGCAGACGAACTGCCCCGGCTGAAAGATGATTTTGCGGATACTGCCCTGCCCCACGCGCGCGTATTCGCCGCCCGTCGAGCGCACACGGTTCATCACGACGCTCGCCACGGCTTTCATCCCATTCTCGCCCTCGCCGCCCGCTTCGCACTCGATGAGGCGCGCGAGCAGCTCCCTGTCGGAATAGGCCATGTCGATCTCCTCCCCCATTTCTTCTTCCCCGACAGTCTATGCGACTCCTGTGCGCGGGGAACCAAACACGCGCAAAAAAGCACCGCAGATGAATTTCATCTGCGGTGCTTTCGCTTTGTTCAGTTTTCCTCGTCCGGCGGCGGAAGCTCTTCCGCTTCCGGTGGCGCTGCTCCGTAGGCACCCTTCATCTTGAGCTCCTGCCACTGCTCTTTCGTGATAAGCAGCTGGCGGGGCTTCGAGCCCTCGAACGGGCCCACGATGCCGCGCGTCTCCATCTCGTCGACGATGCGCGCCGCGCGCGAATAGCCGAGCTTCAAGCGGCGCTGGAGCATCGAGACGGACGCCTGACCCGTCTCCATGACCACGTCGATCGCGGCAGGGAGCAGCTCATCCACATCGTCGGCGGCGTTCTGATCAGGCGCGGCATTGCCGCCTCCCTTGGCGCTGCCCTTCTCCTTTTCGGCGACGGCGGCGTTGATCTTGTCGATGACGGATTCATCGTAGTCCGTCTCGCCGTTTTCCTTGACGAAGTTGACCACGCGCTCGATCTCCTCGCTCGAGATGAAGCAGCCCTGCACGCGCTTGGGCTTGCCTTCGCCCAGCGGGGCATAGAGCATATCGCCGCGGCCCACGAGCTTTTCCGCGCCCGCGGTGTCGAGGATGATGCGCGATTCCATCGCGGAAGCGACCGCGAACGCGATGCGGCTCGGGATGTTGGCCTTCATCAGGCCCGTGATGACGTCCGCGGACGGACGCTGCGTCGCGATGACGAGGTGCATGCCCGCGGCGCGGCCCATCTGCGCTACGCGGCAGATCGACTCTTCGACCTCCTTCGCCGCGACGAGCATCAAGTCGGCCAGCTCGTCGATGACGACAACGACGCTCGGCAGCTTTTTGAGCGTTTCGTCCGTCTCCGCCACCTTATTATAGGAGGCAAGGTCCTTGACGTTGTGCTCGGAGAACATCTTGTAGCGCTTCATCATCTCGTACACGGCCCATTGCAGCGCGCCCGCAGCCTTTTTCGGGTCGGTGACGACGGGGATGAGCAGGTGCGGGATGCCGTTGTAGGGCGCAAGCTCGACCATCTTCGGGTCGACCATGATGAAGCGCACCTCTTCGGGCGTTGACTTATAGAGCATCGAGACGATCAGCGAGTTCGTGCACACGGACTTACCGGAGCCTGTCGTACCGGCGATGAGCACGTGCGGAAGCTTCGAGATATTCCCGACGATGTTCTTGCCGCTGATGTCCTTGCCGACGGCGAACGCCGTGGTGGAAGGATGGGTGGTGAACTCCGTGGATTCGAGCACCGTGCGGATGCTGACGGGCGAAACAAGCTTGTTCGGCACCTCGACACCCACGACGGAGATCTTGTCGGGGATGGGCGCGATGCGCACGCCGCTCGCGCCCAGCGCAAGGGCGATATCGTCCTGCAAATTTGTGATCTTCGAGAGCTTCACGCCCTGACTGAGCGTGAACTCATAGCGCGTGACCGACGGGCCGCGCACCACATCGCCCGGCTGGGCGTCCACGCCGAAGCTCGTGAGCGTCTGCGCCAAGCGGCGGGAGTTGTTGCGCAGCTCCGCGCCCGCCTCAGCGGCGTTCGTCACGCTGCCCTCTTTTAAGAGCGTGATGGGCGGATACTGATATGCAGGCGGCTGGGGCTGCGCGTCGCTGCCCTCGATCTCGCGCGTGACCTCCTCGCGCGCGGCATCGACCTCGGCGCGGCGGAGCTTGTCCTCCTGCTTGTCGGTCAGCACGGCGGGAACCGTCGTTGCTGCTGCGGCTGCGGCGACGGGTGCGCTCTGCACGCTCGGCGTGGGCGCGGCAAACGGCGTGTGCATCACAGGTGCGGGTGCCGGGACGACCGGCGCGGGCGCGCTCGGCGCTGTATCAAACGGCGGCAGGTCGAAGTCGTCGGCCTCCACCGTCACAGGCTTAACGGGTGCGGACGGCGCGGCGGCAGGCGAAACGGGTGCAGCGATCTTTGTCTCCGCGGCACTTCCGCCCGCTAACAGCTCGTCGGGGCTCTTGATATTATCGGACTTCTTGCGGAAGAAGCCGCCCGTGGGATTTTTCTTGATGACGCGCTCCTCGCCGTCGAGCGGAATGTCGATGGCGGCATCCGGCGTATGGACCGGCGCACTGCGGCGCGGCACATGGGTGTGCTGCGGCGGAAGGTCTTCTTCCTCCACTGGCTCATAGGGCACGCGCTCGTGCGAGCGCACGGCCTCGATCACGGCGGCAAGCGTCAAGCGGAACGCCATCATCAAAAACGCGACAAACAGCACGACGAGCAGGACCATCGCCAGCACCTTTTTCACCAGCAGCACCAGCATGATCGCAAGCGATGCAGACACCGCGCCGCCGGACTCGAGCGCGTTGCCGCTCGTCCACAGAAGCTTCAAGATGCCGTCCATGTTGACATACTCCTCCTTGCAGAGGGCAATATGCATGATCGCGCCGAACACGACCGGCAGCAGCGCCGTGCCGACAAGGCAGGACGCGACGTTCCGCCCACGGTGGAAGAGCAGGATATAGCTCCCCAGCAGCAGTGCGGGCGCGACGAGGTAATAGCCCCAGCCAAAGAGCGACCGGCACAGCTTCGCCGGCTGATCGAGCAGCCACGCGCCCGACTGGAAATAGCTGAAGCCCAGGCACAGCGCCAGCACCAGCAGGATCGCGCCCGCGACCTCGCGGCGGATGGGGCGCTTCTGATTCTTCTTCGCCGTGCGCTTGCCGGAAGACGAGGAGCGGGACGAACCCGTCGTTTTCTTTTTCGTTGTGGTGGTTTTTTTCTTCTGTTGTGCCATGATTCACCTCAGAATCAAAAATTAGTGCAGGATCGTGAGCACCAGCGTCAGCACGCCGGCGGCCCAGCAGTAATAGGCAAACGCGCCGAAACGACCCTTGTCGGCAACATAGCGCAGCAGGCGGATGCTCGCATAGCCCGACACCGCCGCAACGACGACGCCGACGAGATACACCGGCACGCTGGAGAAGTCGATGCCCGCGTCGATCGCGTCCTTGAGTGTCAGGATGTTCGCCCCCAACACCGCGGGGATGGAGAGCAGGAATGCAAAGCGCACGGCAAACTTGCGCTCAAAGCCCGTGAAGCAGCCCGCCGTGATCGTCATGCCGGAGCGGGAGATGCCCGGGCACAGCGCAATGGCCTGACCGATACCAACGAGCAGCGCGTCGAGCAGCGTGGCGGTCTTTTCGGTCTTGCGTCCATGGCGCACGCGGTCGCTCGCAAAGAGCAGGATGCCCGTGACGATCAGTGCGCCGCCGATAAAGTACATATTATCACTCAGCTCCGTGAAAAAACGGCGAAACGGCACCATGACGAAAAGCGGCAGCGTGCCCACAATGATGAGCAGAATAAGGCGGCGCGCAGGCGGCACGGGGTTCGGCGTGCGATGATGGGCAAGGTCGCCGATGCCGGTGAAAAACTCCACGATCATATCGCGGATATCATCCCAGTAAGCGGCAAACACCGCCACGAGCGTGCCGAGGTGGAGCAGCACGTCGAAAAAGTCGGGCACGTTGCTCGCGCCCTGGATGCTTAGTAAATGCTCCGCGATGGCGAGATGGCCGGAGGACGAGATCGGTAAAAATTCCGCGAGCCCCTGCACAAGGCCGAGAACAACGGCGGTCAAAACTGACATAAAAACAACTCCTTTTGCGTTTTGTTCTGTAATGGCAATATTCTAACAGGATAATTATAGCACAGTTGTTCGCGGAATACCACCCCGAATTGCCGCATCTTCTTTTTCTTTCCTTTTTCGGTGCATCCCTTGCGAACGCAGGGCGAATGTGCTATGATTGGCGCGGACTATCAGAAAAGGAGAGATAGAAATGACTTATAACTACCGCACCAAGGGCGTTTGCTCCAAGGAAATGCACATTGAGCTGAACGACGACCACACCATCAAGAGCGTAGAGGTCATCGGCGGCTGCAACGGCAACCTTCAGGGCATTTCGCGCCTGGTCGAAGGCATGAAGGCCGAGGATGCCATCGCGCGCATGCGCGGCATCCGCTGCGGCTTCAAGAATACCTCCTGCCCCGATCAGCTCGCCATCGCGCTGGGCGAGGCGCTGGCGCAGGACAAGCAGTAAGTCGTCATTTTTTGCCCGCGCGGTGCACCGCACGGGCAAAAAATGCATAAAATCCTGCAAAATGCCGTTTCCCTCTCTGGACAAACGGCGCTAAACTGTGTATACTGTTAAAAAATAAGCATTCAACGCACTATCAACGCAAAACATTTTGCTTTTGCCGGTCTGACGGGGGAACTTCATGGACATTGATATGGATATCAAAGAGCTCGAAGCGTTCGTCTACGTGGTGGAAAACTGCAGCTTTTCCCGCGCCGCGGAGCTGCTGCACCTGACGCAGCCGACCATCAGCTCGCACGTCTCCGCACTGGAGAGAAAACTGAATATCAAGCTCATCGTCCGCACCACGAAGGAGACCTACCCCTCCGACGCGGGCAAGCTCCTCTACAAATACGCCAAGGAGATCCTGCAGGTGCGCGAGAACGCGGCCATCGCGCTGCGCAACTTCTCGCAGGAGATGAAGGGTACGATCTCCATCGCGGCCTCCACGGTGCCCAGCCAGTATTATCTGCCGCACCTTTTGCAGGACTTCCGCGCCCGCTATCCGGACATCACCTTCAATATCCAGATGGAGGACAGTCCCAAGGTCGTGGAGCTCGTCGCCACGCGCAGCGTAGAGATCGGCTTCTGCGGCACGATGGTGGCGAGCCACAAATGCGTCTATCAGGATTTTGCCAACGACCCGATGGTGCTCATCACGCCGAACACCGAAAAGTATCAGGCCTTTGCGGGCAAGCCCTTCCCCATCAAGCAGCTCAAGGAAGAGACGTTCATCAGCCGCGAAAAGGGCAGCGGCACGTATCAGGCGGGCAAGGAACTCTTAAATGAGCTCGGCGTCGACATCGCCCAGCTGCGCACCGCGGTCGAGATCCGCTCGACCGAGAGCGTCAAGCAGATGGTCAGCGAGGGTCTCGGCGTCGGTCTCATCGCGCAGAGCGCCGCGCAGGACTATGTTCAGTTCGGAAAGCTTCTCGCCTTCCCCTTCCCCGACTCGCGCTTCCGCCGCCAGCTCTATATCGTCAAGCACAAAAACAGCATTTTATCGCCCATTGCGCAGGTGTTTTACGACTATGCGCGCAAAACCAAGGACAAAGCATCCGCCAAATAAGGCGGATGCTTTTTTACAGGGATCGCTCGATTTTTTACCCGATTTTTTCGCGAAATTGTCATTTACTTTTTTTCCTCTCTGGTATATGATAATGCAATAGGTCAACGGCTGCGCTGCACCGGTAAAGCAGCAGGCCTTACGGGAGGGAGAGCGATGGATTGCCGCGATTCCGCACTGTTTACAGGCGTGGACGAAGCATCGTGCGAAAATATGCTGCGCTGCTTCAGCGCTTACGAGCAGCGCTTCAGCGCAGGACAGACCATCCTCACCTGCGGGCAGCAGCAGGATATGATCGGCGTGCTGCTCTCGGGCAGCGCGGCGCTTCTGCGCCTGCACGCCGACGGCAACCGCACCGTGCTTGAAAGCATGGACGAGGGCAGCGTCTTTGGTGAGGAGCTGGCGTTCACCGGCTTTCGCGACGGCAGCGCGCTCATCGAGTGCCGCGAGGACTGCCGCGTCATCTTCATGCGCTATGACCAGATCACAAAGCGCTGCGAAAACGCCTGCGCCTGCCACAGTCAGGTCGTAACGAACCTCTTCCAACTGCTCTCGAAAAAGTCTCTGCATCTGAGCCGCCGGATCGAGGTGCTCGCCTGCCGCTCCATCCGCGAAAAGCTGCTGTGCTTTTTCGAGCAGCTCGCCGACGAGCACGGCAGCCGGACGTTCCCCCTGCCGTTTTCCCTCAGCATGCTTGCCGACTACATCAGCGCCGACCGCAGCGCCATGATGCGCGAGATGCGCAAGATGCGCGAGGAGGACCTCATCAGCACCGAGGGCCGCAGCGTGACGCTGCTTTAGTTTTTTGCAAGCATTTTTCGTAAATGCAAGTTTTCCTGCATCGTCAGAATTTTTGTATTCATTGACGCAAGAAAACTTTCATGATATAAATATAGCATCATTCCATATTCCCGGCGCTGCGTCCAGGAATCCCGCCTGCCGTTCTCCCCGGACGGCACGGCGCTGAATCTCAACAAAAAGGAGAATCATTCATGTATCGCATCGTGAAGAAAGAAGCGCTCAAGCCCACCGTGACCCTCTACGAGATCGAGGCGCCGATGGTGGCAAAGAAGGCCGAGCCCGGCCAGTTCATCATCCTGCGCGTCGATGAAAACGGTGAACGCATCCCCATCACCATCCACGACTTCGACCGTGAGAAGGGCACCGTCACCATCATCGTGCAGACGATCGGCGCCACCACCGAAAAGCTCAGACATAAAGCCGAGGGCGAGTACATTCAGGACTTTGTCGGCCCGCTGGGCCGCCCGACCGAGACCGAAGGCAAGAAGAAGGTCTGCGTCGTGGGCGGCGGCGTCGGCTGCGCTATCGCTTACCCCGTTTTGAAGAAGTTCCACGACTGCGGCGCGGAAGTCCACGCGGTCGTCGGCTTCAAGAATAAGGACCTCGTCATTCTTGAGGACAAGTTCCGCGCGGCGTCCAGCGTTTTGAAGCTGATGACGGACGACGGCTCTTACGGCGAGAAGGGTCTTGTCACCGATGCGCTCAAGGCGCTCATCGACGCGGGCAACCAGTATGACGAGATCTTCGCCATCGGCCCTGCCATCATGATGAAATTCGTGTCCAAGACCACCGAGCCCTACGGCATCCCCACCACCGTTTCCATGAGCCCGATCATGGTCGACGGCACCGGCATGTGCGGCGGCTGCCGCCTCACCGTCGGCGGCGAGACGAAGTTCGCCTGCGTCGACGGCCCGGACTTCGACGGTCACAAGGTCGACTGGGACGAGAGTCTCAAGCGCGGCAAGATGTACTTCGACTGGGAGCGCCACAAATACGAAGAGACCTGCAACCTGTTCAGCAAGGAGGTTCAGTAATATGCCTAACATGAGTCTGAAGAAGAACGAAATGCCCTCGCAGGAGCCCAACGTCCGCAACAAGAACTTTCTGGAGGTCGCGCTCGGCTATACCGAGGAGCAGGCGCTCGACGAAGCAGCCCGCTGCTTAAACTGCAAGAACCATCCCTGCGTCTCCGGCTGCCCGGTGCAGGTCAAGATCCCCGAATTCATCAAGAAGATCACCGAAAAGGACTACGAGGGCGCCTATCAGGTCATTCATGAGACCTCTTCCCTGCCCGCCGTCTGCGGCCGCGTTTGCCCGCAGGAGACGCAGTGCGAATCGAAGTGCATCCGCGGCATCAAGGGCGAGCCTGTCGGCATCGGCCGCCTCGAGCGCTTTGTCGCCGACTGGCACAATGCAAACGTGCAGGAAGCACCCGCCAAGCCTGCGCCCAACGGCCACAAGGTCGCGGTCATCGGTTCCGGCCCCAGCGGCCTCACCTGCGCGGGCGACCTTGCCAAGAAGGGCTACGATGTCACCGTTTTTGAAGCGCTCCACCTTGCCGGCGGCGTGCTGGTCTACGGCATCCCCGAGTTCAGACTTCCCAAGGCCATCGTGCAGAAGGAAGTCGACGGTCTGAAGGCCCTCGGTGTCAAGGTCGAGACGAACATGGTCATCGGCCGCGTCGTGTCCATCGACGAGTTGATGAGCGAGTACGGCTTCGAGGCCGTGTTCATCGGCTCCGGCGCGGGTCTCCCGATGTTCATGCACATCCCCGGCGAGAACCTCTGCGGCGTTTACTCCGCCAACGAGTTCCTCACGCGCATCAACCTGATGAAGGCTTATAAGGACGGCTCCGACACGCCCATCATGCCGCTTCAGGGCAAGAAAGTCGCCGTCGTCGGCGGCGGCAACGTCGCCATGGACGCCGCGCGCTGCTCCAAGCGCCTGGGCGCGGACGTGTACGTCGTCTACCGCCGCGGCATGGAAGAGCTCCCCGCCCGTCACGAAGAGGTCGAGCATGCCATCGAAGAGGGCATCGTCTTCAAGACGCTCAATAACCCCGTCAAGATCAACGGCGATGAGAAGGGCTATGTCTCCTCCATGACCTGCGTGGAGATGGAGCTGGGCGAGCCTGACGCCTCCGGCCGCCGCCGCCCGATCGAAAAGGCCGGCAGCGAACACGATCTGCCGGTCGACTGCGTCATCATGTCGCTCGGCACCACGCCGAACCCGCTCATCAAGAACACCACCCCGGGTCTTGAGGTCAACCGCAAGGGCGGCATCGTCGTCAACGAGGCCGGTCTCACCTCTCACCAGAACGTCTACGCCGGCGGCGACGCCGTCACGGGCGCTGCCACCGTCATCCTCGCCATGGGCGCCGGCAAGCTCGGCGCGAAGAGCATCGACGAGGCACTGAGCAAATAATTTTCGTCAGCGAAAGCGCGCAGAAGCGTACTTCTGCGCGTTTTCTCAATACCATTTCTCACGAAGGGAGAACTATTATGAATCTTTGGCATGATATTGCACCGGCGCGCGTGCGCCCTGAGGACTTTTTCGCGGTCATCGAGATCGAGAAGGGCTCGAAAAACAAGTACGAGATGGATAAAGAGACCGGCGCGCTGCGTCTCGACCGAATTCTCTACACCTCGACTCACTATCCCGCCAACTACGGCTTCATTCCCCGCACCTGGGCGGACGACGGCGACCCTCTGGACGTTCTGGTTCTCTGCTCTGAATGCATCCGCCCGCTGAGCCTCGTGGAGTGCTACCCCATCGGCGTTATTTCGATGGAGGACAGCGGCAGTCTCGATGAAAAGATCATTGCCATTCCCTTCCAGGATCCGACCTACAACACCTATCAGGACATCTCGGAGCTGCCGAACCATGTGGCAAGCGAAATCCGCCACTTCTTCCGCGTCTACAAGGGCCTGGAGGGCAAGGAGACCGTCGTCAGCGACGTCCTCGGCCGCGAGGAAGCCATCAAGATCATCATCAAGTGCCAGAACGCTTATATTGAAAAATATTGCCGTTAAAGCAAAAAAAGGGAAAGGCTGACGGCCTTTCCCTTTCTATTTTGGCATAAAGAAGGACGCATTCGAAAGAATGCGTCCTTCTTTATGCTGCATCTTCGATTTACTAAATACTCTCCTAGTAACCTCATTAGTAACCTGAAAGCAACTCGGTAACCTCAAAAAACCTCTAAGTAACCCCAAACCTTTACGGCCTTCAGCGGCAAAAAGAGGCATATCCTCACAAAGAAAAAATCCCCGAGACCGTTGGCTTAACAGTGATAAGGAACTAATTTACTTATCAACTGTTAGCTGACGGTTT
>OGGH01000398.1_pt1 | contig 44677 bp, 70 predicted proteins | sample 1571161 | NCBI WGS metagenome assembly OGGH01 (sample SAMEA2582053, study PRJEB24529) | metagenome | biome: Human gut stool | place: China | collected 2011 | reverse complement strand
GTGAACACATATAATTTCATGAGCATACCCCTTACTAATGCTAACGCTGATTCTGTGCAAGATAATTTGTAAGCTTCTGTTTTGTTTTTTTTAATTCTTCTACATTATTCCCACTAATCTGACTATCCAGCATGGTCGACAACACTTCCAGAATTAATGAATCTCGTTCTGCGATTCTCCGAAGACTTTCATAATCTCGTCTATCATGTTCTTCCAGTGTCTCTACTCGCTTATTAAGTCGGAATGCCGGGGTAATCCATTTAAAGATTACGGCTGCCGCACCTCCGACAATAGACACCCCTCCGCAGATAGAAAGGAAAATCTGTACAAATTCTGATATGCTCATTTAGCTACTCCTTTTCCCAGTAGTATACCGGGACTTCATTTCCGGAATCCCATGTATCATAATATTTACCATCTTGTACTGTCACCACATGGCCATCTATGCAGAGAATGTATGTGCCTGTCGGATGGTCTGCGCAAAAGTCGTTGACTGTATAGATATATCGTTCTGATTGTTCAATCAGTTTGCGTCTGTACCCATGTTTGCAGAGGTACGCTCCCCAAACGTAATTAGCTGATGGCATATCTGACAGAGCGCATGCCTGTATCATTAATCCGGCGAATACCGTTTCCCAGTCGAAGCCAGTTGCTTTGCATATTGCCCGGACAACGCAATCTCCGACTCGATTTCCAGCAGGATTCGGATTGTAATATTCCCATCTATCCATCAGTCAATCCCCTTTGCTGTCTTATATCGTTTTGCCGCTTCTCTGGCTTTTGCGGCGTTCTGGCGATTCCACTTAGCGATCATAAGCCTGTCTTGCAGCTCTCTTAGGTCATTCTGCTTGCAGTAGTCCTTATATGCAGCATTTTGCTTCTGCAAAAGATAAGACTTCCGGTCAAGGTCTTGCTGTAATGCGAATTTCGCTTTTTCGTTCGGTGCATTGTCAACTCCTGCTTGCAGTCCAAGAACCTCTCTCTTCGTCTTGCGGATTCTTCGCTCATAAGTGCGCTGTCGCTGTTCTTTTTCGTACTGTTTACCTTTGTTGGCTTTGTCCTGCGCTGATAGTTCTGTATAGGGATTAAATTCCCCGTCACTTGCCCCAAAGCTATGCCGACAGTTGACCCCTGACAATCCACTTGCCGTTCCATATCCGGTCAATGAGAACGGTGGAAATTTCTTGCTCTTGCCAGAACGAGAGTATATCTTTCCTTGCCACCACGAATGATTTCCGGGATTTTCTCCACCGTCCCCCGTTCTCGCTCCCATGTGGGCACTGACCAGAACTAAATCCCAGTTCATTTCTTCCATGCGTTTTAGGGATATATCTCCCGTAGCCTGAGCCACGCCGGTTCTGACAGAACGTGCTACTGCTGTTTCAATCGTGTCTTTTCTGCCGGATGGATACGTGACGGTAACGCCGTTGCTTACAACATTGTTAACTGCCTCTTTGATGGCTTGCGTATATCCAACTGCCCCAGTCATTACATGATTATATGCAAGGTCGCATTGTTCGATATAGAGTCTCTGAGCGGCACTTGCGGTGGTTCGTGTGAAGTTCTTCCAATCTCCTAGACAGTGGTTCATATTCCGCTCCATGAGTCTTATCATAGCTGGCGACTGTTCGAGCGGTACAGGACTTAATCCTGCCGCCTTGTATACTTTATCATCATAGTTCATTGCAGTGATTCCGGCATCTTCAAACGCTTCAAGAAGTTCCTGCTGTTCACGTTTGGTGTATTTGGATAATTCTGCCAGAATGTCTTCTAACAGTTCACCGGATTCCTGTAGCGTTCTGATTCTCCACACATCGGCATTGGTTAGGATATAGTCTTCACCCCTGCCGATTCTTGCCATCATTCTCGACACGATCTCAGAGATGATATACTGATGCAGTTCTTCTGCAATTTGTTCACTGCCCTCTGTTATCCGGCGTAAATATTCTGGACTAAGTATAGTATATCACCTCTTTCGTCAAAAGTCGTGGTACATGTTTTGGTTTTTTTATGATTAACTAAAGCATTCGTTAATTATTCACAGATAATTCATAGTGTGTTTCAGACTTCCATAAATCACCAACACTTACGGTATGATGTCCGCCACTTCCTGTAATGGTAAAATAGCATTTATTATATGTACCGCTATAATTGGTAGTATTATCCGTGCAGAGAAAATAATCTCCCTCATCATCTAATCCACTAGGAAAGTCTGTCACATAGAATTTACCAATAAATCTCTCACTATCTTTTGATAAGATAGCGTACTTTGATTTATCATATCTAATACTTGTCCCACTTGTTGGTCTTGTACTTTCTTGTTTCCATGTGTTATCGACCATAAGTGTATCTGTTACTGTTTTAGCAACGGGGAACATAGCCATATATGATACACGCATCTGAGACTGAATCAACCATTTCGCAAATTGTTTTACTATTACTCCTTTATCATTGAATATATGGGATGAACCATGTTCGCAACATGGAGTAGTATCATCATTAGAATCATACATAGTTGTGTTCTCATATATTTCTAATGTATTCCATTCAGTTAATGATGTGAATTCTGCAATATTTACAGCCTTACCATCAACAGCAAACAAGATGCTGTTCAACATTTCATTTCCATGTTGCTTACCCCCAATAAAGCCACTACCAAAATGACTACTTCCAGAAGGTCTGCCATAAAGGCCAAAAGCAAACTCCCATTCTCCGTCTGTTGTAAGCTGTTTAATCTGTGTTAAATCTTCTTCACAGGAATATGCCCTGTCGATTCGCCATACATCAGTATGTTTTGCATCTACAACCGTATGAATAAATTTATACTGAATATATCCTTTATAAGTTGGAATATAAATATTCACTTCTTCTGTTGAAGTTGATGTTGTTATGGCGGAATATTGCAGATATTTTTTTCTAATAGTTGAAGCAACTTCTTCCTCTATCATATCCGCTACTTCTTGTCTACCTGTGGCTGGAAGTCCCAGTGAGTCTTTTAATTTAACCTCACCATCAATATAATCTGTTTCTATCCTAAAATATTTAGGTGATGTATTTGGAGTAAGAATAGAAACAACAAATAGATTTCCTGATTCGCAAAATCCTTTGTTGCCTACTGTAGGAAGTGGTGTTGAAGTATCGTTAATTAGGTATTTATTTACATTGTTAGCGGTAGAAATAGTATCATTTCTAAAAACGCAGATATAGAACTGCGTAGAGTCAGTACAATTTTCATCACACCAAAAATGAAAATCTTTGGTTGCTTTAAAATACATCATTTTGTAATTCGCTAACGGCATTGGTGAACCACCTTTTGTGTACTTACCATCTTCAATAGTTGTAAAAACAGATAAATCATCAGAAGTAAAAGAGCCATCTGTCTTACTGATTACATGAGCCAAATCTTCCTTTAACGAACCAGTTTCTTCCTTCAACGAAGCAACATCCGTCTTGTTCTGTTCAATCTGCTGCGCCTGTTCTGTCGTGGCTCCGGGTTTGACTGGATTCTTTTCAAGGTACTCATTTACTGCGGCTTTGATTTCTTCCGGCGAGATTTCACCGCCCATTCCCTTTAGGCACAATTCGTATAAATACTTCTCTTTTCTTGTGATTGGCTTCGGAATTTCACCCGTGTAATCACCTGTCAAGTACGCAAGATACTTTTCTTCCCTTGTTACTGGTTTATCTGCCATCTTTTTACTCCTCTCCGAATAATGTTGGCTCGTCTGGCTGAGCTTCTTTGACCATTGCTTTTGCTTCATCCTCTGTCATTCCCTCGAATTTCACAAAATACAACCATGCCGGAACTTTGCCAGTGGTCACATACTGCCACCATCTTGCACGGTCGTTTTCACGCACATACAAGATATCTCCGAAATCATAATTGACTTCGTAAGCTCCGACAGGTGCAAGCCCGTACAGGTCAGCGTAAACGTTCAATGCGTAAATAACTTCATCTAAACAAGATTCCAACTTATCCCTTACATCCTTGATAAACTGCACTGTCCTCTGCTGTTCTGCTTCTACTCCTGTAGCTGTCTGAATGCCGCTAGATTCGTTGAAAACAAAGTATCCATTGGAGAATCCAATCTTGTACCCTAACTGGCTTAAAATGGCATTTATGCCGCTTATACGGGTATCTGTGTTGAGGACCGGATTGATTTCCTGATAAAACTCTTTCTCGTCCTGTCCGAATACATTCTTGACAAAGTGCGGTAAGTTCATCTCATTGCGTCTGTTCTCCATGCCCTGTGGTGACATGGCTGCTACAGGTGTACCGCTTGGCATCAGTAGCCTATCATCTGCCAGAACTATCTTCTGAGAATCAAAAATTTCTCCGGCGTTTCTGCTGTATGCAATGTCGAGGTCTTTTAACTCTTCGATAGCTTCGGCAAATATTGGCAAACCCAATGGTGCGTTAATATCCACATTATTTGCCTGTGGCGTCCGCAGTACTCCGTACAGAGCTCCATCCAGTTTCTCACCGTTCGCTTTGAGTATCGGTGGTGTATCTGCCATTAGGTCAGCCCATTTGGTTTGTTTAAGGTCAATCTTATCTCCGATTGACTGAGGGGATTTTGATACATAAGCTCTGTTGGAAACATAATACGGATAGGTTGTCACTCCGTCCACTGTTGTCTCAATAAACCTGTGATATTCGAGCCTTGTGTAGTATTTTCTACCAACAGTATAAGAGTCCTTGAATATAATCCCTTTGATTTCCTGATTATCATAATCCACAATCATCACATCTGCCGGAGTAAATACGTCAAGGCTCTCACCGTTCGGCTTAATGAACACCGTTCCGTAAGCGCAGCCATATTCCACCCAGTGCCGAATCTGGAAGTATACCTTGTCAATCTGCTCCTGTAGCCACGTAGCCCTTGCAGAGCCATCTATCTGAATGCCGATCGCCAATGTTGCAAGTCTGGCAGTCTCAGAACACACAGATTTAGCAAAATTAATCGTCTTGATATTATTCTTTTCATCTAGCCATTCCGGTACTCCCCTGTAAATGTTCGCGCACCGGTTAATCAGGGATTCCATCTCTGGAAATTCTGCCGCCTGGATATTAAAGTCCTCTTCGGCTTGTTTTTTGAATATCATGTTAAACCACCTTTTTAGTGTTGTTATAAGTCCCATTTAATCACCTGAATTAGCTGATTTCAGCACATTTCTGATAAATTCTATATCTTTATTAAAATTCTTTATATCTTCGTCCTGTATCTCTGCCGGTTTATCATTCCACAATTCTCTTCCAGCTCTTTGTCCTTGGAAGAATTGGAATTTGTCCAGAATTTCCAAACATTTGAATATGTTTTCTTTACTATTCATTATGCACTGTAACCTCTCCTGTTAAACAACGGCTCATAAGCATACCTAAGCGCCGAGATTGCGTGGTCGTTTCCATCAGGATAACCACTTATTACATTTCCCTCTTTGTCCCGATCGTACTCATATTCCGTAATTTCCTTGTATGCGTTCGGCGTTCGCTTCGGGTCAATGACAAGGGTCTTAGTCTGTAAGAACTTAAAACCATACTCGATACTTCCCGGCCCTTTGATTGCTCCTCTGGCAGGAAGCCCGGCATCCCGGAAGTCGTTCACGGACTTAGGTTCCGCAGAATCACATATCATCGTATAATCGTCATAGCCTTTTTTCTTGATCCAATCAGCGGTCTTGGAGTTGCTCCATTTATTTACATACAATTCGTCAATCAGATATATCTTCTCTCTGGCAGAATCGTAATAAGTTCGGAGATAGCAGAAGGCATCCGGGTACCATCCATAATCTACGCCAGCGAAAACACGATCCATGCGACTGATTTCATCATCTGTAATATCTCTAATCTCCAGATATTCAAATACGTTTCCACCGTCGCCATTCGGAACGCCCAGGTATTCATGCTCATAGGCTTCTGGATTGATTTCTTTCAGATGCGCTGCATCGTCAATAAACTTCTGTCCGAGCCACTCCGCCGGGGCTTCCAGATAACTCGAATGATGAATAACTCTTTTCGGGTTAGGCGTGAGCTTGATCCTGTTTACCCAGTTTGATTTTGATTTTGGTGGGTTATATGATGAAAAATCATAGGATTCATCGCCACCACGAAGCACTGACTGATTAACAGAACGTTCCTGAGCATCTCCCTTCATTTGATCTTTTTCCTCTTTCCAGAGGATTCCGATATATCCAAACTCCGGCTTAATAGATTTTAGCTTGGTTTCATCATCCAGACCACGGAAGTATATTGTCTGTCCAGTCTTAATATACTTGATCTCAAGTGGCGACACCTTGCATTCAAATTCTTCCATCAATCCCAGTTCATTGATAGCCCATTTCATGTTAGCATATACAGAATCTTTCAGAGTACCGGCCACCTGTCTTGTAATGCAGGCGTGCATCTGAGGATTATTCTTGATAAGTTCAACAATCTTAAAAGCCACATATGAAGATTTCAGACCACCTCGACCGCCCTCAAACACATATTCAATATTAGGCTTAATCTGTCGGTTAATATCCACGAACGCCTTGCCAAGTACTCTGGCAGGAAGCTCGTATTTGCTTTCGTCTGATTTTGATACAGCTACCAACTGTTCCCATTTGTCCACCGCCTGCATATTTCCTTTAATAGCTTTATCGTATACAGCAGCTACAATACAAGCATTGTTGTTTGCATCCTCATCAGATATTCCCATCTTTGTGAGCTTCTTCTTTGCGACAGTCGGGGCGGGATTCTCAGCTATCATTTTTGCTAATTCAGAAAGGGTCTTTTTTTGACGGCGTACTTCTCCCGACTTAATACCGCCTTTTTTAGTTATTTCTCGGAGTTCGCTCGGAGTTCGTTCAGAATTCGGTATTAAATTTTTCTCATTTGCCATCCTATCAACATCCAATCATATCCTTTCTGAATTCAAAAAAATCCCCAGTATAGCAGTTATATACAAATATAATACCACACTGGGGAGATTTAGCTCTCTACCACTTTTATAAATTTTTAAGTTTTTTAAAGTCTGCCAATCAATTTGGCTAAATGATAATATTCCGCCATGACCTTGCGTTTGTAGCCATAAAAGTCATTCTCTGTTGCAGGAACCGTCCTGATCTTCTCCATTGTCCGATATCCGATGCTGTTGACGATACTGTCATAGATTTGCGATTCAATGCCGGGTGCATATTTGATAGATACCTGTAACAGATTGTATTTATCACTTTCGCTAAGATTCCGCAAGTGGCTTTGTAATGTCGGTATATCATCCGGCGGCACTCCGTAATCAATCAGTGTTGCCTTTCTCAGCTTCATTTATTTCACCTTCTTCATTCAAACTCCAGTCACATGGTATGCCTTGAAAACATTCTGGACAGTGTTCGTATAATCTGCAGCCTTTGCAATCCGCTGACTGTCCAGTACAATATTGCTGTAGTACGTGGTATGCTGATATAGCAAGGTTTGGCGTTATGTCTGGTGTAGGTTTGTTATTCATTCTTCTTCTCCTCCACCTCTTATCGCTTGCTTTTTATCGCTCGTTTTTTATCGCTTGTTTCTGTGATTTCTCTCAAGCAGGCATTCCAACCAACCGCAATAATATCTTTTTGTAATTCTACATTGTCAATTGGAACAATATACTCTTTTTTCTCAGGCAGCGGCTTAAATGGACACCAATCAGGAATCACATCATTGTTTGGAACTCTCCTACTATTCATTGCTCTGCACCAAAATTCGCTTATAAATTTGCATTTTCCGCAATTCTCTGGTGTATCTGTCACTAATACTGATTTACTCACCTACTTCACTTCCTCTCAGCATCAGGTTCAAAGTATTATACCCCGGGCAAGTCCTGACCCCGTTTCTAGTATCTCTTAACAGGACACAGTACGGATATAATGTCATGACCTCATAGACGTGTTCTGTGGTGTCCTCGCCACGCTGGCCAATGTATTTGAAGCACTTTCCCGGCCTAAGAAAATATCTTGCACATACATACGCTTTTGTTCCGAATATTGTACTTGCACTGCTCATTCAACTCTCCCCATCCTTCACGATTTTGATTGCAACTTCAAACGCATCAGTTTCACCCTCGAAATACTCCGATGCTTTCTGTAATGCAGCAGTTCTTGCCTTTTTTGTTTTCAACTGCTCCACAACCTTGTCCACATCAAAAGCTGTTTTACTTTCTTCTACTGATAAAATCCATGCACATTTATCCATGTGATCAACACATCTGTTTTTTGCCACAGTTTTCTTCACAAAATCGTTCTTTCAATTCTTCTGCATCTATTAATCTACTCATTCAACTCACCACCTTTCACAATTTCAATAGCTTTACTAATAAGGCATACCGTGCAGTCCGATGCTCTACACTCTTCTCCAAAACAATCTTTGGTCACTGGTGATGTCATTATTTTTTCAACTTCTTCTAATTGTTCAACAACCTTATCCACATCAAAAGCTGTCGGCTGTTCGTCAATAACTGCACCTATTGCAAAATCCATATCCGAATTTCCAAGAGAGTCAATTATTTTGTCTGCATCAATCAGTCTGCTCATCTACTTCACCCTCTTTCTCATTGAAATCCAAGTCAACTCTAATCACATCCGTTTCTATCGCTGAAAGGCAGCTTACTTTCAAGTTATAAAATGGTTTCAACAGCTTTGAACCGGTATTGAATGTATCGTAATCTTCCCAGCTTCTACCCGGATGGCATATCTGAATTTTATTGTCGCTTTCGGGATCGCCGCCAATTGCTGCTATCAAATCAATTAATTTCATTTATTCATCCTCCCACACTCCCAACAACCGCATTCTCTCATACAGTATAGCAACGGTCTTGCGTCTGTATCCGTAGAAGTCCTTCGGATTCATCGGGATATATCTTTCTTTGCTGATTTTCCTGTAACTCTTCCGGTGTAGGATATTCTCAGTAATCATATCCGCTATCACCGTGTTTTTCGGGCAAGCTGACAAGGCAGCACCGGAAAGCAGGTATCTGTACTCTGCCGGAAAGTCTTTCAGCATCGCGTTCAGTTTTTCTATGTCCTCAGCCGGAATACCGTAGTCTTTCAGCTTTTTATTCCTTGTCAGCATACTGTTCTCCTTTCTATTCGTCTGGGTGGTACTTATCATACATAATCGCCACGCATACAAGACCAACTACTCCAAATATGGTTCCAAGGATGAATACTAATATGAATGTAATCATGTTTCTTCCTCCTTTACATAATCTTCGCACTCTTCTGCGTATTCGTAGCTGTCCATCATGTCGCACCGGTTATCGCAACCGTCTTGTTTTTCACAGCAGATACAGCATTCTGTTTCGCCGTCCGGACACTCTAATTTACATCTTCCCATTTAGCCCTCCTTGTATGGTTCTGGCAACGATGTCCATGCAGTTACAGGCAATCTGAATTCTACAGGAGTCTCAATTTGCCCTGGAACTACAAAGGCTCCAATGCCGTCTCTTATTACTTCATATCTACCAATTGCCGGGATAAAGCCTTTAAGCAGTACAGCAACATCCTTGCCCGGCTCTGGCAGTTTCTTTTCGACTGGAATCCAATCGTTTTCATTTTCATCCAGTTCTAAGTCATCTTGAAGCTGTTCTATCATGTCCAGAACGTCTCTGGCGGTAATCATTTCGTGCTGTTCTGCCAGCTTCTTCATCTGATTGTGATAATCGGTTAATCTGTCTTTGATATGGCTCATGCTTCCACCTCGCTATCTTCTGGCATCTGAAAGACCATTTTATTCATAAGTGCTTTTCCAATAGTTTCAGCCAAAAGTTCATTTTCTTTCGATGCTGTTGCTTCTGCGAACATCTTTCCAATATTTGGAACTGTCATTGGAATCAACTCTGTGTCTGCATAGGCTTCCTGAACCATATCCAGTACTTTCATGGCTTTTGCTTTGGTGGAATATTCAGCGATAATGCAACAACTGCCTTGACTTCCGACATATATTGATGCCGCTCCATTAATATCTCGAATTGCAATACTGAAAGCATTATCAATATTTACTATTATTGTTTTATCCTGACTTCTGATTAACATTTTGCGTCCTCCTTATCTTCATAATTCATTACAATTGTAATTACCTGCACCAGAACTTTCTGAATCTGATCGTAAATGTGATGATCGTCAGTTCCGAAATGAGAGCACAATACTGCATTCTGTACGCCCGCAGAATAACAATCTGCCATAAAATCAGCACTGTATACATCGTCTTTATTATCAAGCTGTCCATATTCTCTCCACTGAGTGGTAATAAAATCTTCTACTTTTTCATCCACTACATCGTAGCTGTTTTTGTCTCCGTTAATATGTCTTACACAACGGTCAATGAATCCCAACTTGTCAACGTACATATACGCTTTTGCTGTTCCAGATGTATACTCTTTGAATGCCTGCTCAACCTGTTCTTTAAAATCCTCCGGCAGGTCAAAAATATCCACTTCCAGTCCTCTTGGAAGATTTATTGTATAACTTCCCATTTCCATCCTCACTTTCCCCACGTAGCAACTGACACGCTATTGTGCAGTCATCCATGATTAATTTATCCAAACCCTACCTGTCCGTTATTCTCCGGGATTCTTTAATACAATTCCTAACTCTTCTTTAATAGCGTTTACGTAATCAATCCATTCTGCCAGACCGTCATTGATATAATCAGCAGCCCGGTCAAGTCCATTTCTAAATCTCTGACAGCGTTTCTCGCCAAAACCGAAATCATCATGTAGAACAGCGATTGACAGTATTACGAATGAATCCGCTATAACCTCTTTTATCTTTTCTGATGCTTTATCAAGGTCTTTTACTGCCAGAGGGGTATGTATCCCGGTCGCACCCCGGAACTTGCATTCCTGTTCGAGGGCTTCAAGCCCGCCTTGTTTGACAATTCGTCTGGCGAGATCAAGGCCGTCCTCCCTGCCCCGTTCATATTCACGCATTTTATTCATTGTGTTAGACCTCCACACTTTTTTAGTTTTACCATCCGACAGCCCTCCTTATGTTTTCTGTTAAAGTATCAAACTGTCTTAGCATCTTCCGGCATCCGTTTCTAGTCACCTGCATATCTTCAGCGGAGTCATCTATCCAATATTTGCCATCAATCAGATAGCTGTTATCCAAGAATGTACGGAATCTGCATTTTGTAAGTCCGAATTTATTCATGATTTCTCTTTGTGTCAAGGACTCTACAAATTCACCGTCTGCTGCAACAATGTCATAAAGTTTCATTTTATCTCCTTGCTTATCTTTCTTATTCCGTACCCAACCGGAGTATATGCTCTGTCGGTACTGGGGTGGTTCGTCTTGAGCAAACCATCATCAACCAGATTATTGATATGCTTCCAGACCGTAGCTCTCCCGGCATCCACCCTTTCAGAAATCTCTGTAATCGACGGTGCATATCCAACCAGTTTAATATAACTGACGATATACGTATAAATTTCTTTCCTGAGAGCCTGCCCCTGCTCGTATCTATTCTTCGTGTTGTACATTCTTTCTCACTTCCCTCTGCTTAGAATCTAATAATTTATTAAAAGCAACTAGACAATTCTTAATAAACTGTTTATCATTATCATCAGGACACATTTCCGCATACTCTCCAAGTTCTATCAGACGATCAGTAGCCTGCTTGGAATATTCGTCTGTAAGTTCGGCTGAATAGAAATCTTTTATAGTTTTCCAAAATTCAGTCATAAACCTTTGAATATACGGAATATCCTTTGCTTCTACTTTTATTTTTATCATCTCCTTTGAATATTGTATACAATGTACTGTATACGCTCTATTTAATTTTATTTTATAAATATAATATATTTATATTATTTTAATATAAGTAACCCACAGTAACCGAGATGTAACCGTACTAATTCGTGTAAACCATTGATTTTACAGGTAGGTAACCGGGTAACCGAGTAACCCTGACTTTCTCATATAGGGAAACTTTTATACTCAATATGTGCATATAAATACTCAAATATATATATATAGAATCAAAGGTTACCTAGGTTACCCGGTTACCTTTTGGACGAATTGTTTGTTAATCAAACACAATATCGTCCGTAATCTCAAAATTATCATTACAATTAACAAATCCTTTTGGAATTTCATCCACAATTTTCAAAAACACACATTTGGTGACAATTCCGTCAAGTTTTTTTGCTTTGGTCGGATAACCTCTACTGTCGGTTTCCACAAGTCCCTTCTTAACAGCCCATGACAAAAATGCTTTTCTGGAGAATCTTCCGATTTTGCATAAATCATCAAACGCTGCGCTATAGATTATTGCAATTGACGTTTTTTCTACCGGATCATTGTCGATAATTCCCCATCTTTCTGTTTTTATATCCGGGTTATCATCGAATTTAATTCCGTTCATGGCAATCTTATCAAGCACGAACCAGTAAGCGCGTTCGTTTTCAGATACCATTTCTTTCTCTGTCAGAAGATTCTTAGCCGTCTCAATGTCAATGTACTGGCTATCATGGAACAGCTGATCTGTTGCGATTTTATCTGCTGTCAGGATAATGCTCATTGATATGCTTTGCTTCTGCATCTTGTCATCGTCCTGTATAAGCCCTTGATAGTGCTTTTGCAGGGCTTTTATATCATCAATGGACATTTCTTTGACTACATTTACAAAATCGATTCCTGCGTACCCGTAGTTCTTTTTAAGGGTATCTGCGGTAAGCTGCGGATCATCAAAAATTTTCTCAGAACACTCAACCTCGATGATTCGGTTAATCGCTCCGCCCTGGCTGACATACCCGGCCAGTGGACGTTCACCGTTAGTAAGGATACAATTCTGCCAGCGATTCTCCCGGTTAACGCCCAGTTCCTTGTTGGAACGGCTCTTTCCTTTTCCGGAACATAAATCGTATACAATACCTTCAAAATTATCTCTGATTTTAGCCGACACTTTAGAGGTATCATCCAGAATCAGCGGTAAGTTGTTTAGCATATCAGACTTAGCTTCCAAGGCCACATCTGTTGTCTTGAAGTCTCCTATATATCGTGATTCGCCTGGATTCGCCCAGACGGAAGCTCCCAACATAAGCGTCACAGTCTTACCGCCCTCGGTTTCACCCCATAAGTCCACAAAAAACGGAAGAGCGCCGACCAGTTTAATTAGAATGCTTGCAAAACTTGCAGCCAACATGATTTTTGGTTCGATTCTTCCAGTAGCACGAACCTTTTTTACATGTTCATACCACTCTGCTCTGCTGCCACCTACACTGATACTTTCGTATAACTGTCGAAATCTCATATCACCATCAAATACGATATTCTTGTCGTAAGGCAGGAAATAATCTCGAATCCACCCGATTTTACTAGAGGAATATTGGATGTTGATATAATCATCATTTGCATTCTCAACGTCTGACAGATACCGTACGAGGAACTTCGCATTCTCAGAAGTCACTGAAATACCAAGCGCGGATAAACCAACAATTTTACTGGCTGATGCAACCATAGTTTTCGGTACAATAACCTCGGACCATTTATTATTCCTCTTATAGATTAACTTTATCTGTTCTTCCCCAGTCTCCAGATTCTTCATTCGTTCAATCGGAAGAATAGGATGATAACAGGCTATAATGTCCGGTGATCCTGGATTTGTGTTTGATATTCTGATTCCGTCATCATCTGCTATCCAGTTAAGACATTTCATTCTGTCATATTCACAATCGGAGAAATTAGTCCACTGATCCAGCATAGATAACGTCCTATTGCTTTTCTCTTGCTCGATTATCTGTTTCTGAACCTTGGTATAAGCTTTTAGTAAATCTTCAAATTTCTTCTTAACTCCAAGCTCTTTCGCTCTGTCCAGAAGAGTCAATGTCAAACGTGCCTTGTAAATCTCATCTTCTTGCTTGAATATCTCATTAAACACTTCTTCTTCCAGAATTGATTCTGATGTGAGCTTGTTAATCTGTTCCATTTTCTTTAATCACCTTCTTCCAATCCTGTTAGAAATCCATGCTTATATAATGCAAGCTGTAATTTGTTCCATGCTTCACACCAGCCATCTGATAATGGCCTTGCTCTGCCAAGAATAGACCTGTAAAAATCAATATCGGACAAACATTCCTGCAATTCTTCATTCTTCTTCCGTTCTGCTTTCTCTCTCATTTCTTTTTGCTTCTGAGCGTGATATATTGCCATTCTGGACGAAAAATCAGGTTTATGGTATGTTCCACCAAGAATCTGAAAAGCTGTCTTAAAATCGCAATTATCCATATTCTGAACGAAAGTAAAAATATCTCCGACCGATCCACAGCCGAAACAGTAAAAGGAATCATCGTATATCTTACACGAAGCTGACTTTTCATTATGGAATGGGCAACTGATAAAGCCAGCTCTGTTCGGAATCATTCCGTATCTAGCAAGAACATCTCTCATGCTGTTCTGCTGCTTAATTTCTTCTTTCGTCATGTCAGCAACTCCACGATTCGCCGTCCAGTCTCTTCTTTTGTACAGAATTCAAACTGGACGTTATATCGGTCTCTGATAGTGCAAAGGGAGCGAAACAGAGAAACTCCTTTAATTTCTTTCTGAATATATTTTTCTTTCATTCGTATTGTTCTCCCATTGATGTTTTTTGTTCTCCAACGAAACCGCTCCATTTCTGGCTGGTAAAAAAAATACACATCTTCAAGGCACTTTACATCCTCGCCGTGTTCGCAAAGAATGACTAGCTTTGATTTATTGTCAATAGGCTTTAACAGCTCTCTTTTAAATCTCTCATGTTGAGCGCATACATTTCCATATAACTCTTGAAGGTCTTTTTTTGTATCTATAGATAATGGAATAACTGTTTCCAGATCCTTTTTACATACTTTCTTTTTGCTGTCAATAATAGATTGAATCTCATCTGTAATCTTACAGTAATCGCCAAATGGAAGTGGTACAGGGACAAGAATCGCCCCCATATTTTCCATTTGTTTGTGTTTAACAGAATTTGACTTTCCATGTGAACCGGAAAACTGGTTTTTATCTACTGCAATTTTCACAAAATCACCTCTTAATTGAAAGGAAGTTCTTCATCGATTCCATCCGGGATATTCATAAATCCATCTGTACCAGCTGGATTCGCTCCCATGATAGCTTCTTCTTTCAGATGATCGTCATACGCTTTTGTGGTACGCTCTTCTGGAATATCTGCATCTTTGATTCCTTCCACGCTGCGGAACCATGCAAGCTTGTGGCGTTTCACTTCTTTATTGTCGTACCAGTCTTTCTCCAGACGGAAGATGCCACCGATCAGCTTGCCTTTGAACTGCTGCCCGAAGTTATCGCCCCACTTAACAGCAAAGCCCGGATTTGACTTTTCTACGCATGTAATGAATGTTTTGAGATTACGAACACCATAATCTACACTCTCGTCAATAACCATGTAGTTTGTGCCTGCATTCGGGTATTTCTTGTCTGGACGAATATCGTTCTCAAACTGCTTCATAAAGTAACCTGCCTGCTCGTCTCCATCTGCAAAATCAAACAGGATAACAATCATATTCAGTCCGCTCTGAGACTGACGTTCAGACACCTGTTTAATCACCATTTTATGACCGCCAAGCTTAATTGGTTCAAATTCTCCTGCTGCCTGTGTTGTATCATAGCTATTTGGTTTCTGCATTGTCTGCTCCTCCTAATTCGTAATAATCTCTAATAATCTTATCTACTGCTGCCAGATCATTGTCTATGGTCAGTGAATCAAACATACCAATCGGTGATTTGCTGACAGCTCCCTGACTTGCCTGAGTGACAAATAAATGCTTTCCACTTTCTTCAATGCAACGGAGAACTATCGTAAACATGCCCTCCACGCAAACTTTTTCATCCAAAAGTTTTCCTATTGTCTTTGGCTTTACATCTCCAGAATCGTCCTTATCTTCGTGCATCATAAGATATACGACTTTATTTTCAGGGACTTTTGTCACAATGAACTGAATAAGATTCCAGAAATAGTCTCCAATATCATTGTACAGAGCGAATACCGCATTGCCTTTTCCAGCAGAAGCGTGTCCACGCATAAAGTGGTTCGTGATAAGATAACCTGCATCATCAATTACAATTGACTCTGCTTTTGATGCGATCAGGCACTTCATTACCTGCTGGTAATCATCTGTAAACCATCCGTCAATTTTCCCCTTGAATGGAAGTGGCTTGTTTAATACTCTGATAAGGTTCCAGTTTTTGTTTTGACAGTTTCTAAGACTAGTACTTTTACCGGAACCAGATTTTCCAATAATCAATACTGGTGTTGCCATTGTTATTCCTCCTTGTCATAAACCACATGTTTACTGCCCTCAATAATCAGCAAGCTTGCAATGTCTTTCATTGATAAGGTTGATTCGTTATAGATTTCGACCAGCGCGTTGTATGCGTCTGATGAAACCTTTACAACCTGATTATCTTTCCCAGTTACCAGTTGCTTCTTTCTTGCCGGAATACGGATTTCAAATTCACTCACCGATATTTTCCTCCTTATATGATTTCTGAGCCGTTAAAAGCCCGTTCAGAGCCTGTACGTAGCTCGCCAATGTTCTTGCCTTATATGATTCTTCAATAGGATTATCTGCCACAATAGAAAGCTGCCCATCTATCAAATCAAGAATTTCATTAATCCTCTCCTGCATCTTTCTCCACCTCACTAAAAAAACAGTAAACATTGTCAGAACCATCTCCCCTTGCAGGGCTAATACTGCCACCCGGAAGCAATCCACTGGCACTGTGATATTCAAGATGATTCAGGTACATGTCTGGGTTTTCCCAGTCGATAATGTACTGCTTTCGCTTATTCAACTCTGACAGAAGCTCATTTACTGTCGTTATCAGTTCCATTGTCGGTAGAAGTTTCAGCTCCATTTGATTCAACATCCAACGGACACCTCCCATCTATCAGAAGTTCCAACAAGAAAGCTTTAATTATTCTGAGGCTTTCACGACTTTCTTTCTCATAAAATGGGTTAAAAGATACGTTTTGGTACAAATCCCATTTAAATTTGTCTTTGAGAAGGAGAACATCTTCTTCCCTTTTAACCCCTCTTACTCCCAAACCGTAGCCCGAAAAATCAAAGGTGATATTTGCTGCCGGAACTTCGTTCACAACTCTTTTACAAAGTTCATAAATTTCATCAATCTCTTTCTCAAACATCTTCTTATCCTCCTTATTTCTTACCAGTCTGCTTTCATCTGGCGCACCGCCCATGCTGCCGAGATGCCAAAAAAGATGTTCAGCCAGATAGGTATGTCCACATATTTCCCGGCAAGCATACAAACAGCAATTAGCATATACTCTTTCATTTTATTTCATTTCTCCTGCAATCCACGCAAGGTTGCTCGCCACCAGTGCGGCAGCTGTTACAATCCATGCAGTGAACCATCTTTTTGACTTTTTCTTGCTTTCTTCGACAATTTCTGTCGCAAGAATGAACTCAAGTTCGTCCCATGTCGGAACATTTTCACATTTATTTGTGCTATTTCTGCTCATATCGTGCTAATTTCTCCTTTTTTGGTATTTACAATTAGCAGATACGAAGTTATAATTAACCTGTACCTACTAAGTGTGGTTTAGTTGGTGCAAAGCTCCGGGGCGGAGATGTCGACTCCCTCCGGGGCACTATCACTTTAATGCTTCTTTCCCTCTCCAGACATATCCTGTTTCTTCCCAGAGCTTTCTTGGAGAGATAACAAATTCTATTCTTCCAGAACCTTTTCTGTCGTGAATCACTTTATTCCCACGATACGCCGTGCCGATAGGCAACCATCCATAAATAATCCCCGCTCTGACAGATGGTATAGGAATGCCTGTCATTTTACTCACATCTGATACTGTCAGGCGTTCGTTTGAAAACTCCGGCATCTGTGGGATACCAGATATGATTCTTGCCACTTCTGCGGCAAACTGATGAACCTGTGCATTCTGCTCTATATAATTATCAATTGCACTCATATAAACCTCTTTTCTAACTGATACTCATTTGAGCGTTACAGTCACGTATCATCATTACTGTATTGGTGCATGGATGCCAATTTCTGACATATTCCATAGATTCTTCAAATCTCAGCTTAGGGATGTTATTACGGGCATTTACTGCGAAGTAAGTCTTTATATCCCTGTTGCATTCAGCAAATACTTTCTTACCAATTTCCTTGTAAGCATTTGACTCTTTCCCACCAAGGTGAGCAATTACGACACTTGATACTAAGTCTCTAATAGATTCCTGCTGCGCGTAGTCAATAGTCATGGTGTTTTCAAGTCTGTTAAGCCGTTCTTCGTGATCTAAGAACCCTGTCGCAATAACCTGTATCTGTTCAACTGTCGTCAGTGGCTTCTGGTATGAGCCTGTCTTTCTGATCGTCGGAAGAACTTCATCCATAACCCATGATTCAAATTTCTCTGCCGATGGAAGTTTCGATTTCATAATCAAGCGGTACAAATCTCCCTCTGTTATGAAACTCGCTTCCTGATTCCTGCCGAGAGAATCTGTGAGGTGGTGTTTTACCACCCCACGGCAATGCTGTTTAAGTGCATTAACCGTGTCCTTGTAGCCAAGAGCTTTCGCAACGTCAGCTCCAACAAAATACGGTTTCCCGTCAATTTCTGCTGTTCGGATGTCCCCGAACTCTTCTGAATTAAAAATCTGTAATTCGTTCATGTTTCTCCTTTCTAATTTGAATTAACTACTTCTTTCTTATCTGATTTTTTCCCCAGATTATTCTCGGAAAAGCTTTCCGTCTTACCGAGAATATATCCTTTGTCAAATTCTGACATATTAGGAATCGCTTCTTTCAGCTTTTCAACGATTCTTTTTTCTTTTTCTGACATATACGCACCTCTTTTCTTGTGATATACTCTCCTGTAAAGGAGGTGTTCATTTGATAACAAGATATCAATATAAAATATTGAAAAAAGCTTTAAGAAATTGTGGATTTACTCCTAGTAATCAGCGTGAAGTAGATGCTTGCAAATACCTTTTCAACAAAAAATGCTTTATGCGCTCAAGATCGCAAGATCACGCATATGAAATTACACAAGCGGGTGAAGTCGCCATGAAAGCATATTTTCAAGATATATCCAGATTTTGGATAACAACTGTTCTGTCCATCATTGCGCTGATTACAGGTCTTTTCTCAATCTCTATACAATCAGAGCCACTATTGCAATTATTAGAGAAACTATTGCAATAGCTCCTAATACATGTGTATCGGTAGATAATGAATCTACATAATGCGAATACATCTGCAAAGTTTCTTTCACTGTAAATTCAACGTCTACCTGTTCACATGGTTCTTTTTCAAAGATACAGTCCATATCTACTGCCCCGCCAAACGGAATAGGCTCATCTGGAGGAACAATCCTTCTTTCTGGCATCTTTAAATCTCCTTTTTCACCTGTCAGAACTGCTTTCTTGATTTTGTTTGTCTGGTCTTGCAAATCCCAGATACGATTCCACAGGTCAGAAATTGTTTTGTCGATTTCTTTTTTCTTGCGCTTCACTGTTTTCACCTCCTTTGTTTACCTTGTAAACACAGTATAGTCCCTCAGGCAACATTTGTCAATACCTTTTTGTTGACTTCGTAAACATTTTATGATATTATATTCTCAGAAAGGAGGAATTAAATTGAAAGACAGGTTTAAAGAGTTGCGAAAAGAATTAAACGTAACTCAACAAGAATTTGCAGACAAACTAAAGATAAGTAGGAATTTTGTAGCGCAAATTGAAATGGGAAGCAAAGTTCCATCAGATCGGACTATTGATGATGTTTGCAGAGAATTTAACGTAAACGAAGAATGGCTAAGAAGTGGAACTGGAGAAATGTTTCAGCCAGAGAACAAAAATGATGAAATTTCTAAGCTGTTCGGAAATGTTCTAAAGTCTAGTGACGATGATTTTAAATACCGTCTCATCAATGCTCTAGCAAAACTGGATGATTCTGGATGGGATAACTTAGAAAAGCTCCTAGACACGATTTACGAAAAGAAATGAGAAAATAGCCAAGGGCAATGCGCAAACCCTTGGCTTTTCTTTTTAACCGATTAATGTTTTTATGAAAACGTATATCGACCTCAGCCAACATCTGTTTTCTATCTTTTGTATCATTTCAATAATTTCTTTCTTATAATCCATAAATAACCCTCCCTGTCACAACTACCGCCTACATTACAGTATATGTCCGGCTGTGGGAAATAGAACCGAACATTAGTTCTCTTTTGCTATTATACCACCTATTCCGACTCTTGGCAACTGCCAATGATATACATGAACTCTCACTATTTTATAGAAAAAAACATTTCTTTTTCATCTAAATCACTCTATTTCATTCTAAATCTTTACAACGCGTTCTCAAAATGATAAAATAAAAATACCACGAATAACCGTACTTTACATAATATTGCAAAATCAGCGGTACAAAATACATAATCCGCATGAAAAGTGCGAAACGTGTCGAAAACATATCAGGAGGGTGTTTATCATGGATGAAAAGAAAAAATATTGTAAGCACTGCGGAGAACTTATTGACGACGACTGCATAGTGTGTCCTAAGTGCGGAAAACAAGTAGAGCAGTTGGTTTCTAACAACAGAGACATCATCATTAACAATTCCGCATCTTCCTCTGCGTCCTCAGCGGCAAGTTCAGGTACGCCGTATATAAGACGGAAAATGCCATGGTATTTAAGTTGGTTTTGGATTTTCATTTTAGGAATCTTCACTGGTGGAATTTATTGGATTGTAGGAATTGTAATGAGAGTCAATTGGAAATCGCATAATTAATAAAAAACCACCCCGGCATTGGCGTACCGAGGTGGCATTTATACATCTCCGAAGAAATGTAATATTCTGGCAAAACATATTGTATCATCTTCGGAGCAGTCGAGCAAGACAGAAAATTTGTTCGGCTGTTATTTTTATACCTAAATACAGCTACAGAAAGAGGGAATAAAAATGGCGAAGAAAAGAAAGAAATACCCGAAGCTCCCCAACAGTTTCGGAACAATACGATACCTGGGCGGCAACCGCAGGAATCCATTTGCGGTCCATCCTCCGGCAGTACTGGATGAAAAGACTGGAAAGCCCGTCCGCCCGCCTGCAATCTGCTATGTAGATGACTGGATTAAAGGATTTACTGTACTGACCGCATACAAGGCAGGAACATATCAGTCAGGGATGGAACGGGATCTTGAGATATCACCTGCAACGGACGTAGATACCCTAATTACTCGTTTGATTGCTGACTACAATACAATCAAGGGTGTCGAGGATAAACACCCGGAAATCAAGAAATTGACGTTCTCAGAGGTATACGAGAAGTTTTACGCATGGAAGTTTCCAGAGGGTTCAAAACTTTCTTATAGTTCAAAGATAGCTTACCAGACCGCTTACTCAAACTGCACGGCTCTGTATAATCGTGTATTCGAGGATTTAAAAGCACCTGATCTGCAAAAAGTCATTGATGGCTGCCCGTTAAAGCGTCAGAGCCTCATGGCAATTCTTACACTGTTCAAGCAGATGTATAAATATGCTGTTTACTCAGAAATTGTAACGGAAAACAAGGCGTTATATGTCCATGTCAATGCTGATAATGACACCGAACATGGAACACCATTTTCTGATCAGGAGATGCAAGTGCTATGGAATAATGCCAACGATCCAGAAGTGCAGCTCATTCTTATTATGTGTTACTCCGGCTGGAGAATCGGTGAAGTGTTAAAACTTACAACCAACTTAGAAGAAGGATACTTTCAAGGCGGCATCAAAACAAAAGCCGGTAAAAACAGAATTGTCCCAATACATCCCGCTATATACCATTTTGTCGAACAGAAAGTGCTGACACAAGATGGAAAATTATGCGTGTATACTCAGCAGCATCACAGAAAAGCGTTGTTCTATCCTACACTGGAACGTTTAGGAATAGTCGGTGATCCGAAGCACACTCCGCATGACTGCCGGCATACATTTTCTGCCCTGTGTGAAAAATATGGAGTCAGGGAGAACGATCGTAAGAGAATGCTCGGTCATTCATTCGGCGGTGATGTTACAAACGCCGTTTACGGTCACCGGACATTGGAAGAACTCCGAACAGAGATTGAGAAAATAAAAGTCCCATTTGTGACTAACTGTGACTAACGGAATCTTATTTTATCAATTTTATTCATCACAATTCAGAACATAAAAACGCGTGAAACCCTTGTAAAATTAACATTTTCAGCGATTTTACAAGGAATTCACTCATTTCATTTTCATTATTCTAATTGTATTCAATTAGGGCATTAATTAGAACTATGCAAATGTCAGAAAGTCCTTTAAATACAGTACTTTAGAGGATATTCAATTAGGAAATAATTTTTTTTGTTTGTGACTAACGTGTGTCCAACGAACTAATAGGATTTACAAAACGAAATGATACAATATGTTATAAGAAGCATGATTCCCGGGGTACTATCCCCGGGAGCTTTTATTTATAAATTTTTGAAATTCTGGTAAATACGCCCTTCGGGACAAACTCAAATACGAACCCATCATCATTCGGGTACGGGATTCTGACGAAGTACCATTTTAGCCCGGAACTGTCTGTTTCGGTGTATTTCATTACCTCTACAACTGCACCTTTTTTCAGCTTTGGAAACAGTTTAGATGGGCTATTTTTGTTTGATTTTGTATAGCATTTTGTGTCTTTTTTAATCTGCGCAATGTAAGCTCTGGTGTTCTGCTTTTTGACTGTATCTGAGTCTGAAACTGGCGTTGTATCTTTAACTAAACTGTAGTTTGGAGTGCAGAATTTTGTTCCCGGGAGGTTGCTGTTGTAGTAGCTTTTCTGGCATACTCCACCACCATTTGCGATAATTGTAGAGCCGCCAGAAGTGTTTCCCTCAACTGTCCAGAACCGATCTCCTGACACTTTTATTACGATTCCGGTGTGTGTAAATGTGCCATTTCGATAAAAAATAACAATATCTCCAACCTTTGGATTGCTATTTAAAGTGAACAAATCCGCCATTGTCGGACAGTAAACGTATGGCCAGTGCTTCAAGAGTTTCTTCGCTGTGTCTAAGCCAAATGCTTTCATCGTGCACCATGAAACAAACGCTGCGCACCACGGCTGTCCCTGATAATCCGGCTTAATATCTCGCCAGTATTTTGTATAATTATTTTCTCCGGCATTTGCCGTCTTACTATCAAGCTGACTATTGCTTGCCTTTTCGAGATATCCGATTTCGTTCTTTGCAATCTGGATTAATTTGTCAATTGCGTTCATGCTCTTATCCTCACTTTCTGGAAAATATGTCTTTAATGCATCGTAAACAAACTTCTGTCTGCTCTTATATGCCCCGACTTGGTTTCCTGTATCGGTCTGGCAGGCTGCATAGAGATTGTCGAGTGCATATGGTTTCTGAGTCTTTGCCAGAATCCTCGTTACTGTCCCTAGTCCACCTTGGTGTCTAAAGTTCACGCACATGGCTTGCGCTCTAGCGTCCGTAACGCCCTGTTTAAAGGCTTCTTCTGCATAGGTGGTTAATTGTTCATCCATAAGGCTATCTTGGCATTTGATACCCAAATCGGACGAAATAAGGGCAACTATGGTGTCGGCAAGCTGTGACACTCTTGAAATATTAAAGCATTCCCAATTTGCGGTCTGAACTTGTTCTAAAAGTCTGACCTTGTCTATTTTCTCCCACTGTTCCGGGTCGGCATTGTAAATTCGTTCCAGAAGCGTTTTGGCTTCGGTTGCATACCATGCTCCTGCCCCGATCGTGATTGCGTGTTCTTCAGAAGAATTGGTGTAGGCTTCTGTGAAGTCCGAATAATCCTGCTGTCCATAAACCTGTCCGCCGGTTTCGACTGCGTAAATAATCTTTCTGAGAACTGCTTTTTGATTATTTGTCATGCGAAAATCCTCTCAAATTTTTCTTTCACATATATTACGTTTACTGTAGTAAGCTTGCTCTTTCTACCGTCCCATCCTCATTCAGTACATAGCCATCCTTTTGAAGTCTTTCAATTACCTTCTTATTCCACAACTCAGGAACATCTGTCCATTTTTTTAATCCATTAATAACTCTTTCTTTGTAAAATTTAACCATTATTTTCACCTCCGATTGTCGAAACTAATGTAGCCAGTTCGTCCAAGGCTGAATCATGCGTTGATACAAGTTCGGCCAGACCGTCAATACCATCACCATTAATCAGAATTTTACGATTAGATTCCGCATTAAGCATTTGCATCACAACATCTAACTTCTCAGACATCTCATTCAGCCTGTTTGAAACTCGATTAATGGCTTTGTAGATATTTGTAATTTCCTTTTTATCCATATGCGCCTCCTGTTCTTAGCCATTCAGCTATAAATAATTCATTAATTTACTTTCCTGATTGTCTGATACTGTTCACGAATATTCAGTTTCTCTTGACTTGACGGGAAAATTGTGTTTGTCGCAAATCCTTTTAACCGCCTTACGGCGGTAGATGGGATTTACTAGGATTTTAGAAACATAAGCAGGGAGCAACGCCAAGAGTGTAGCTGACGCCGTTGTAGTACGATTCTCCGCCTAAGTCCACATGACAGAATTTGCTTGTGCTGCTGGAGTAAGGCGAACGTTCCCAATAGCGGCCAGACACGAAATTACTGTTAAAGTACGGTTTCTTATATCTATTAGCAGTCGCATTCTTAAAATACTGATACTGCTTTCCTTCACCTGCGTAAGAATACGTTGTGCTACCAAAAATCTCAATTTCAGACAGTAAAAACGCATAGTCATTTGAGACTTTAATCGTACTACTTTTACTTCCCACAGATGTCAACTTCTTGACCTGCTTCATCATGTTCTGAATATAAGTAGGCAAGCATTTCTTGTACACATTATTACACCATGTACGTCTTGCGCAGCCTTCCCAACCATCACTGTTTGTGCTTAAACTGTTTATATAACCACATTCATGTGATGCATCATAGGAGTTATTATATTCTGTCGTAGTGTCTAAATACAACATACGTTCTGTCTGAATTGTAATCGCAGCTTTGGTCTTGCCATTGATAGCAGTCACTAAATCATCATGTTCAATCCCGATAATCACATAAGCGTAATCATTTGCCTTGTGTGACTCACTTACGCCAGTTGCAGGCATGGCGTTATGATGAATTGTCCTCTTGTCGCCAACCGCCCAATAATCTCCAATGTTGATTTTACCTGCGTAGTGCGCTTCAATCATCTTTGCAATTTCAGCATCCGTTCCGTCGGCAAATGTGACAATCTTCAAATCCTCTTCTGGTTCGCCGAGAAGTCTGTTACCCGCATCGTAGTTATATACGCCATCGGTAGAATATGGAAACAGTGCAAAGTAATATTGCTTGCCGTTTGTCAGCCCTGTAACGGTATATCCTGTTGTTTTGTATTTATCTCTCGTTGTATTATCAACCACAAGTGTTCCGTCATCTGGATTTGCGGGATAGCCTGTTTCTTTCATTACAAGTTTTGTACCAGCCCATGTAGAGAATGTTGAACCACTGATTACCGTGTTTTCAGGGTCTTGCCATTTAATCGTGACAGATGCGTTTAAGTTCTCGATCGTTGGGTTGTTTACGGGCTTGGGAGTAACGGTTGTGCCACCACCTTTTGCGTGGAGTGTTCCGTCTTCATCTATGAATGTTGTCTTGCCGTCAGGTTTAACCTTACCAACTGTTTCGATTGTAGCAATCGGAACAGTTGCGTCACTTCCCTTGTCTCCTTTTGGTCCTTTGATATTGACTGTTTCGGGATTGGTAATTCCATCAGTGTTACTCCAACTTATATTCCCATCAGTGTCCACATTTGGGACGAACGTAGTACCTTTTTCTCCCTGCGGTCCAGTATCTCCTTTTGCACCCGTATCGCCTTGCGGCCCGGTAATATTTACTGTCTGGGGGTTTTCAAGTCCTCCGTCATTACTCCAACTTATGTTTCCTTTGCTGTCTACAACAGGAGTGAATGTGGTTCCTTGCGCACCAGTATCTCCTTGCTCACCTTTTGGACCAACTGGACCTTGTTCACCTTGCGGCCCAGTATCGCCTTTTAGACCCTGTACTCCCTGTTCTCCTTTTTCTCCGGGGTCTCCTCTTACGCCCTGCGGTCCTGGGTCGCCCTTTGGGCCTTGCGGACCAGTCGGTCCCTGCGGTCCTTGAATCTTGCCAGCATTGTTCCAATTCGTGCCGTCGAAAACCCACATTTCTCCGTCTATTAAATATGCATCGTTCTTCTCTGCACTCAGGGGGAGGTCTGCCTCAGATTCTTTTGTACCAAGGACATTAAGAGATGTTCCATCATTTCCTTGTTCACCCTTTTCTCCTCGCGGGCCTTGCGGACCAACTGGCCCCTGCGGACCAACGTCTCCTTTTTCACCTTTTGGGCCTTGCACTCCTTGAGGTCCCATAATATTCCCAACATTTTCACTATCACCATCTGAAAATGTTATTGTCAAATTTCCATCTATGTCAATGTTAACCGCTGTGATAGAGACACCCCTCAGTGATTCTTTCTGCTCAGGTGTCAGCGATTCAAATGTCACGGTGCCATCCACGCCCTTTTCTCCCGGATCACCTTTATCTCCTTTTTCACCTTTGGGACCTTGCGGGCCAACAAATTCTCCGGCATTAACCATCTCTGAAATGTCCTCAATGGAACACAACCGCCTTACATCATTAGCCGCAAATGCAATGTATAAGGCTTTACCAGATGGAACGGACGGGTCATTGCCAAGAATCGCAACGGGCTCTCCGGGACGAATTTTCGACGTATCAAAATCGGCGTACATACCGCGCCGGAATTGTATTGTGTATGTATTGGCCATATTAGACTTACCTCCTTATGAAAGGAAATTATTTTTTATGTAATCCTTTACGGAATCAAGATTTTTCTGCACATCGTCATTCATCACAAGGAAATTACCTTTATTATTCTGACTGATGATACTTCCCGTGTTTTCGTCTACTTCTGAATAGGTGTAAGCGATGCGGCTTCCCTCTCCAGTACTAAGATTCATAAAACTTGTTAAAATCTTCTTCATAATATTACCTCCATCTGATTGATAATGCTTAATCTGTCGTTAGTAAGTTCTGATTCATAATCCGGTTCCGAGACCTCTGTTTCTTCTGACTCATAATTTGGTTCCGGGATTTCTATATCTCTTGCGTCTGTATAAGCTGTATCTCCCCGGTCAGTAAATCGCATATGTTCATATTCAATTTGTCTTGCTTTGATTTCGAACGAAAATTTAAGTCCCGGAGTTCCTTTTACAACAAAATAATTCTGCTCTTTCTCAGCTATCCAGCAGTCGCCCTCTCCTTCTCTTTGCAAGAACACATAATATTTAATGCCGACATTTGCAGATTCCTGAAAGATATCATCTATGTCAATCATACAAGTCCCGTCATCCGATATTACAGATTCGCCGATATCTCCAAAGAATGGGGTTGGCATTTCATAGCAGTAAAAGAGCTGTTCATCATAGTCTACCGTCGAAACTGATCTTGATTTTGTCCCGTTTACTTTCAACTTCCCTCTGATAGAAGCATCTGCAAGGTCTGTCCCCGTGCTTGCACTGTAGAAATGTCCACTGGCTTCTACATGTGTACCTGCTTCAACTTTTTTTGATGTCGAAACGCTGCCCGCCGAAACACTAGTATCAATCGAGGCTGAGCTTGCGTGTACGGTTCCTGTATAAAGATTGATTCCTCTAATTCGTGTTCCATACAACGTGCCGTACCCCGGTACATATACTCCTGTATTCGTCTCTGAATAGATCTCTCCAGCTGAAGCATCTAGCGTTACTTCTCCATACGTGCCACTTGCTGAAAGCTTTTTAAGTCCAACTTTCCATCCTGCTAATTCGCCCGTGTTAATATAATCGGCATTCATGTACACATTGCCATTTGATAGATACAAACCTTTATTATTACTGTTATCGCTTAGCACATCAATAATCTCTTGTTTAGACATTTTCCCTATGTCGAGATCACTAAGTGCATTGTCTGTATAGCGGTTCGCGTTTGATAACGCTGTCGAAGCTTTATCTTCCGCAACGCTGTATATTGTATCGCCGTTTGTTAACGCAAATGTATTAGGCCTGAGCGTAACATTTCCGTAGTTATCAATCGCAAATGTTGATACCCCAGAACTGTTTGTAACGTTGATGTTTTTCAAGCTAATCAAATCGGCTGAAATCTGGCCAGACTTAATATAGGAAGCATTTATGTACAGATGCCCGTTCTGCATATAAATTCCCTCTTGCTTACCGTTATCCGTTAAAGCGTTAAAAACTCTTTCAAAATTGACAATTTTTTTAGCATCCAGTTCCTGCCAAGCGCCATCAGTCCCAGAAAACATATATACCTGGCTTGTAGAGAAGTTCATGAAAATCGAGCCGTCATGCTTTTCATATTCTTCCCTTTTCCACTCAGATGCCGGATAGTTCTGCAATGTTGGCACATACGTGCCATAATAGTTTGGGATAGTCACATTACGAACTGCCCCATCCACAACGTCCTTGGCGATCTGCTCAATAGTTCTGCTTTTTAGCGTAAAGTTTTCAACCTCTAATGTGACAGCGCCTGTATCAGCGTCTATTCTTAATGTAACATTCCCGTTATTATCTTTCGCTGTGAAACCTCTTGTGTTAATCCATTCTGATTGGATCCCAATAGCATACAGGATGTTCAGAACAGCATCCCCATTACTGTCAAAGCCTGCTTTCCAAGTCTGACCTCCATCTACTGACAAAAAGAATCCATCGACACCTGTCTTATAAATTACTTTAGAATCAGCAAGTGTAGGTTTGTCATGGCGATATGAAATTGTCGAGCCGTCTACCTGAACTTCTTCTGTATAGTAGAATCCAAGGGTGTTCGCTGCAAGCTCATTCATTTGCTTGAGCTTTACGTCATATGCAGATAGCTTTTTCTCTGCGTCTTTTTTTGCTTGCTCTACCGCTGCCTGCTGCTCACCAATAAACTCGCTTGCATCTTCTTCAGCACTCTTTGCGCTACAGCTCCATGATGTTGAGCCACCGAACACAAATTCTACATTAGTTGTAAATGATCTAAAGACACGATTCTTTGTATCAATAAATTCGACTGGGTCGCCGAAAGTGGCGTATCCGTTTGCGATTCCGTCGCATGAGAAAGGACGCATTCGCAAACCGATTAATTGATTTCCAATAGCTTCGACTCCTGCCTGTGCATTTCCTGACAATAGCTGATTATCAATAGTAATTACATAGCCGTCCTGACCCGACATATATTCGGTCTCATCTTCTACGTATTTGGCGCCTGTTACAACAACATCGTCTACGTCATATTGTAGATTCTGAATTGAAAATAACGCGTGATAATCGTTATTGCTTAACGTACCACCATCAATCACAGTCCCTGTTGTCCACGGATTAAGCGTGCCACCATCCAGATCATCACCATTTGTCCAATTTTTTACTGTTCCACCATCGTAAATATCCGTATTGGTAAATGTCTTATCAAACGTAATAATCCTGAGTAAGTCATTTTCGTCGATTCTTGCATTTCCACCGGCTATTCCGGCACACATTCCGATTACTGTACGGTATGTTGCATTAGATGGCGCTTTCTGAATCTGGAAGTCCGCATTTGGGAACATTGCATCTCCAAGAGTGATTCCACATTGCTGACAGCATTCTGAGAGCAGTTCCTTGACTGTACAAGGAAAAGACAGGTTAGAATCATATGTCTTATCAGCGTTGTGCATTTTATCTAAGAGAGAAAGACTTATTTCACTCGCTGTCGCAGGTTTTTTCGATACAATGTAAGTACCTCTTTTTATAGTTTCAATCCTGTCGGATAACTGCACACTGAGAAAGACAACAAACCTTGCAGCGTTAAAGTTATATCCGTCAAAGCGTCCGTCATCATTTACTAATGATAAGCTTGCCGTTTTTTCTATTGCTACACCCACTGGGAAGTCCCCAGAGTCTGCTGAATCTACAAGACTATTTCCAGACAAGTAAAAGTCTTTTTTGCCTAATTTAAGAGTTGTGCCATTTGACAATGTAACATTTGCTGTCACGTAATAATTTCTGTTTGTAAGAGATTCTTTCTTCAACTGAGTAGATACATTTATCAAATCGGCTCAATCCTCCTTACATTGATAGACAAATCTGTCCACTTTTCTTCCCCGTCTTTCAGGGTTTGCGCAGCCATGTTAAAATTTGATGCGTAGAATGTTCTGTCTATCCAGCTTCCCGGAACAGTAGGGTCTTTATGATGGAATGTGAATTGGCTTTTGTTAAGCACAGTATTTAGTATGGTTGCTATTTCATCCCACGTAAGCTCGCCCCATTGCATGTCATACCCACCTATGGTTCCCATTGGAGAATTATGCATAACTAAATCCTGACTTCTCTTAGAATCTTCCGTAGATGTGGTTGCGAACACCGGTTTGTAACTATCCGGTGCTCTTATAACAACATTGTCTATTTTGAATTGTTCCTGTGCCATATTCTTCTCCTTATGCTAACTCAAACGGGTTCTTCCCGTTCCGGTTTCTTCTCATTTCGGCTTCACTAATAATAATATCTAACAGTTTTCTACCAGATGCATTAACTGTAACATTGTAAGTATTTCCGTCTCCCTGCCTTTTTCCTGATTCTTCCCGGACGATCTGGCGCAACAGGCTCTCCGGCGCTTCCAGGTTATTGCCTTTTTTCTGATCACCTAGTACTGCGAGGAATTCTGACCTTGGTGGAATAACTGCACCACTGGCCAGATATGGGATAGTTCCGATACGTGGAAATGTTGCATGAAATCCGATAGTCTTTGAACCAAACGGTGTTGGAACGGTCCAAGGCCCGAAAGAGAAAGCAGATTCAATTCCGCCAATTGCATTATTAATCATCCCAACCGCATTATTAACAATGCTGATTGCCTGATTAATCGGAGCTTTAATAAAATTCACAATGCCTTCAAATGCAGATCTGACTGCATCTCTGGCGGCATTAAACTTATTAGTGATAGCATTTTTTATCGCTTCTACTTTATTGGAAACAAATGTAGTTACGTTTTCCCATGTTTGAGACGTCTTGTTCTTTACGCTGTCCCATACGCCTACAACTTTAGTTTTAATTGCATTAAACACTGTGCTGGCTGTGGATTTAAGAGAGTTCCAAAGGCCAGAAATTGTCTTTTTGATTGCGTTCCAGATTGTTGAAGTTAATGCCTTAATCGCATTCCAAGTAGTACTGATAATGCTCTTTATTATACTCAGCGCGCCTTTTGTTACGGTTTTAATTGCGTCCCATGTGCCAGTTATAATATCCTTAATAAGATTCCATATTCCATCCGCAATCTCTTTTATTCCCTGCCAAGCCAGTTCCCAGTCTCCTGTGAAAACGCCGACAAGAAAATCAATGATTCCGCTCAGTGTGTCTGCTACGTCACCAATTATTTTAATTAATGATTTTATGACTTTGATTGCCACAGTGCCTACAACGTCAATTATTTCTGCCACAACTGGAAGTAAATTCGCGATTATCCAGTTAATTAAAGGCACTAACACTGACTCCCACAGAAGCTTCAGAGAATCAATGAGTTTTCCGAGGAATGTTTCTATCTTTAAAATCGCGTCCCCTAATGGTCCCTCTAACAGCCCTTTGATTTGTTCCGCCAGTCCTTGTAGCACTGGAAGAATGTATGTGTTATATCCGGTTATCAGAGTTTCAAATATGCTTGATAGTCCATCTGCTATAGAATCAAAGAACGGCTTTACGTGTTCATCGTATAACCTTGATATTGCGTCACTAAGGTTTTGAACAACCGTTAAGACCCCACTTGTTACAATTTCTATTACTCCGAGACTACCCTCGATTGCTGACTTTAAAATGTCCTTGTTGTCGATAAAAGGCTGCGCAATCATGTTAAGGATATCTCTGCCAAGTTTTGCAGCCGTTTCTGTAAGAACCATTCCGATTTCAGCAAAGATTCCGATTAAATCCGCTGTAATCTGCTGTGCGGTTTCTCCACCAAAAACTGAGAAAACATCAGCGAAAGCAACTGCAAGATTTCCCGCGATTTGTGAAATTTCGGCATCGATGTTGAACATATCTATCAGATAGTTCTTTATTCTTTGCGTGTTCTGATTTAAAAACTTTTCAATTCCGCCTATAATGTTTTGCGCAATTGTCAATCCGATTCTGGCAAATGAGCCAGCAACTTGTCCAATTGCATATGCAAATGAATCTAAGAAATTATTTGCTGCTTTGGTAACTTCTGGGTCAGTGAAGATATCCTTTAAAGACTTCCATATGGAATCGAGATCTTTCTTTATTCCGTCAAAAATTGGCTCATAATCTCCTAATCCATCCCAGAATCCTTTTGCGATTAACTTAGCCAGCTGCTTAAATCTGTCGATTATCTTTTTTAGCGGTTTTGACATCTTATCAAGAACTGTCTCACCCTTTGCCATTTTTCCGTAATCAACATTTTGTACAGCATCTTTCATCTGATCTGCAAGTCCACCAGTCGCACTCGGCGTTTTTGACGATGAATCCGTACTTTTATCCGTTGAGTAATTATTTATTTCATCCAGTGGGCTGAGATACCCCTTTGCTGCCTTAGCAGCTTTCTTAGTTGCGTCCGCTGTATCATTTGTTGCATCCGCCAGCTTTTCGGCATTGTCGGCAGCATTTCCATATTGATCTGCCGTATCAGCTATTGCATCTGTCCCGGCAAGACCTGCACCACTCGCACCTGTTTGGCCAGATGATTTCTTTCCGGTGATTAACTCCGTAAATGACTTGAAGGCATTTGCCAGAGTTGCTAACTTACCGAGTAAGATATTGATAACTTTCAGAACAGGAGTAAAGAGGTTGATTAATCCCTGTCCGACTGTTGCCTTGAGAGACTGCAACTGCAACTGCATCACTCGTACCTGGTTTGCCCAGCTGTCAGAAGTACGGATGAAGTCTCCGGATGCCGCAGATAACTGTTTCTGCACAAAAGCCAGACGAAGGGCAACTTTCTCCTGTTCAGTCATTTCAGATGTGGTTTTTCCGTAGCCATTAGCCAGTGCGTACTGGTCGAGTGCCGACTGGCTCATTACCACGCCAAGATCCTTGAGTGTTTCCGTTTCACCAGTAAATACGGATTTCAGCTTGATGTAAGCTAAGTCCTGACTGATATTATAAAATGATGCTACATCACCAGTCAGCTGCGTCAGAGCCGTTGACATATCATAAGCCTGTGCTTCAGAGAAACCGAATGACTTAGACATTGCTCCGAACGTACCGACATACTGTTTTGCCATGGTTTCTGACAGTCCGGCAGAAGTCATGGCGTTCTTTGCAAATTCATTTACTTTGTCGGACATGGTGGTAAATGTAACATCGACCACGTTTTGAACTTCTGCCAGGTTAGAGCCGAGTTCCAGGCATTCTTTCCCAAGCTGGGCCAGTTTCCCAATTGCGAATGCTCCGCCAATCAGTATGCCTATTTTTTTTACTACGCTGCCAAGTCCGTTAAAAGACTGTCTGATTGCTGATACGCCGTTTTGCACACCTGATGTGTCCATTCTGGTATCAATAATGACTGAGCCATCAGCAGCCATGTGTCCACCTCCTAACTATTTGAGGTTCAACATCTCATTCAGCGCATCCTTGTACGCTTGCTCTTCATCGCTGAGACGTGTTTTTATATCAATGATGTTTTTATTTTCCTGATAGAATTTCTTTTCCCACTTATCTAGTTTTTCACCCTTTGTTTTTTTTGAACGGATTCCAACGACCGTATTAAACAAGCATTCGCCGGATTCCATGAAATATCCGAAAAACGTCCACCAGTGCATATAAGGCACTGCTCTGATTTCTTTTCCGGCAACCTTGTTTACTGCTGGTACAATCATATCTCCGTCCTGTTCCCAGTCCATCAAGCGGGGTTTTGGCTTATTCGGACTATCATCAATTTGACCGCAGTCGATAAACTCGCAGGCTTTCTGGCAAGCTTCTGTAAGATGTTCTGGGGGTATACTTTGCCAGTCCTCAAATAGAATCTGTAACATAACTACTGCTTTTGCTTGTTCGTCTAATTCTGGGTCGTTCATGGCAACCAGAATATCAATAATTACTCGAAAATCTGTCCTGATAGAAAAATCCACCCCACTGATATTTAGTGAGGTGGGTAACTCATAGGCGGTCATTTTATATACTTCTCCGTGTACTTATTAGCTGCTGCCTGCATTTTCTTCTTTCTCTTTTCAATTACCGGTGCAATTGCTTCTACAATTTTATCCAGAACAATGTAAACGAAAACCTGACCATTTCCAAATACAGTAGTTGCTGTGATTGGCTCTTTAAACAGGTCTTTTGATGCTTCATATCCGAGCAGATAGTTGATTTTATCTTCAATCTGTTTATTCAGTTCAGCCATTTCTTTACCTGATGTGGCTTTCTGAATAGAATCTTCGAACTGTTTAAAGTATTCTATTACTTCTTCCGCACGTGCTGCGACATTGATATCGGTTGGATTAAGCTTGAAAGAAGAAAAAACTTCGTCTTCGTTATTCGTGAATGTGAAATTAAGGATTCCATCATCAATGTTTGTGTTAATTGTTTTTGCCATTTTCTACGCCCTCCTAAAAATTATTCGCTGTCAGCTGTAAATGTACCGGAACTGATATCAAATTTTCCTTTTACTCGTTCACCGGTATAATTGACGGTAAATGGAATCTGATAGCCGGATGTATCACCGCCGTAGGAGGTCGGCACAACGTAGCAGTCCTGCTGATATGCTTCATATTTTCCTGCTGTGGCTTCTGTCCAAAGATGAACCTCAACTGCTTTTGTTTTGAGGTTGTCGTCTTTGAGACGTCCATCTACAATCTTCTGTAATGCTGTGAACAGGTCAGAAGTAGTGTCTGCATAGAACGGATCAGCGTCAGAAGAAACTTCGTAGCCGTTGTGTTTGAATGTGGATTCTCCGAGAATGTTCTTAGATGTTTCAGTGTCTGGATTGAGTTCGACATTGTACTCTTCCAGGTCTTTTCCAAGACGCTCATATTTTGATGTCAGTCCTCCACAAAGAGAACCTGCATCAATATAATGAGCCATGTATTTACGGTCAATCTTGCCTGTAACTGCCATAGAAATGTCCTTTCTGCCTATAACTTTTAAAAGGCTGTGTAGGTTAGCGACTATCTTCTATTGATAGCCGGTTGCTGTTTGCTATATTACTTCGTAAGTGTTTTCATAGCGTACCGATAATGGTAATAACCAGTCCTGCACGCCGTTCTCCTGCGGCTCTAATCCGTATGAATTATCACGTGTGATACGTTTTATCACTCGTCCCTGTGAAAGCTCTGGAAACGCATTTAAACGTGTCTCAGAGCCGTTTATAATAACTGGTTCCCGACACATCCATTTGCCGAGATTGTCAAGAAACTTCTGAACAGATAACTTCTGTCTCTCCTTGTCGGATGCTGTTCGGTATACCACATAAAATGGATACTGGCATACTTGATGCATCACGCCACAGACGTCTTCTTTTTCTGAGTAAACCAAAGCACCGTTGTCTGCCGAGAACGCAATCCCCGATTCTTTGCCAAGTTCCTCAAATTTGATTGTTTCATTTTCGTACAGTCCCGGATACTGGTTCAGAAGTGCTTTCATGGCATCTGTCAGAATCTCATATCCGGTTGCGTCTTTGCCAATTGGCTTATCTGCCATGTCGTCTACCTCCTGCTTGTGCTTTTACTTTGCGAATCCACGTACTGCCGTATTGTCGTTTTGCGGCATCAAACCAATGGGCTTGTGCCCGTGGATGAGCCTGTTTGGTGTATTCAAGATTTTCCTTTGCGGCTGTCTGACCAGAAAACTGACTGACAAGGACTTTCTTCGCATACTGCCGAGCGTAAGGGCTTCCAGTCAGCTCGTCCACCATCGTTTTTCCCATGTAAAGAAATCTGCCATAAGGTTCTGCCGCCGCACAAACAAAGCCTGTGCCTTGCATAGAGGAACTTCTTGCCCTTGTCTTATTGATAAAGTCTCCTGAAATCATCGGCATAAACGGAATCATACTGTCCATGACCATCCCATCAAGGAGATACTGAGCTTCTTGATACTGTCTGGAGAACCTGTCCATATTCAGTTTGATTTTCATATCTCCGTCAACTACGGAGAATCCTTTGAAATGATGAATTCTGCTCATATTATTTACCCAAAATCTCAAAGTGTGGAATTAGTGTATACGGACCACCAACACTGGTAATCTTGAACACGTTATCCTTATTCTTATTCATGTACTGATAGAATCCGCTCCGATAATCACTGTCAGTTATCGTTCCACCAGTCCACTCGCCCTCCCAGAAGAACGACTCGTCTGAGAATGTGATAGTATCTTCCAGAGCGTTGTTAATCTGCTGCTTCCACTCTTTAGGTGGTACCCATGGAAGAATCTTGCCGTCTTTATCAGCGATGGTTATATCGCCATTCTGGACAGTGTATCGAACATGTAACTGTGCGTTGTCTGTTGCGTCTGGCCCGTACTTCTTAAGGATTGCCCCCTTGTCCGTAATAAGGTCGACACCGGATAAAACGTGAGGGTACCAGTACGCATCTCCAGTCGTGGCACTTTCGTAGTAATTAAAAAGTGTAATTTTAGATGAATACATGATACCCTCTCCTTAATTATTCTTTCTGCACTGTCTGCTTAATAACCTGATTCACGCCAGTGGCTGACAATCCATTAAACATACCGACTGCAACTGCCGTGATATAATCCGTTGCCGGGAAATCCGGGATAATTCCCATTCCGACCGCTCCAAGAATTCCGCCAGTAATTGCCATGGTTACTGGAATCCATTCATCAGAGATTCTTTCTGATGCTTTACAGCCCATTCCTACGATGTAGCAGATCATAACGATTGCTACGCATGAGCCTAATGTTGAAATGTCCATTATTTATCACTCCTTAATGCCTGAATAGCACTCATAAAACCGGCAGTATTTTTAGCCATTTTCGCAATGTTTTCAGGCTTTTTAAGTTCTTCAATAGTTTCACGGAATGCCTGTTTCACTTCGGGGTTTTCTCTAAATATCTTTTTCATATTTTCTCTTGAGCACTCAAGACAAATATCTGTACTCCAATGTGGTTTAAGTTCTTTCCCGCATTGTCTGCATTTCATATTCACACCCCCGCATATAGAATCGGTATCCCATCATCCGTCCTCACTCCCATCAACAGCGGTAAAGCTGTCTTAAGAAGTAAATCATTTGTTTTCTGCACATCTCCAGCAACACTGTATACTGCACTCCATTCCTTTGCACTCGCTCCAATCTGCTGAGGCGTGGCGTAGGAAATGGATTCACTGCCAGATGATACAGATGTTACAATGCCTGTTGAGATGTTCCCGACATTTATGTCGGTTACATTTGCCGATGCCTGATTGATAGCATTCTTTTCAGCAAGCTCAATCTGATACATTAATTCAGCCAATGAACAGACCGCCTTTTTGATACGTTTCTGAGAGTGTTCGTTTGTTGGCAGTCCGTCCACCAGTCTGTCAAACGTCATTGCGTCCACAAAATCACTGGCTCTTTCTGCCAGTCGTGGAAAGTCGGTTTCTGGCACGACGTTGCCGAATGATTCTGTATAGAATTTATAATCTGCATAAGCCATGCCAGTTACCTCCTACGTTTATGATTTCGCTGTTACGCTTGCACTTCCGGCGTTCAGTGCTTTATATGTTCCATCACACTCAACCACTGTGATCTTCTGTCCGGTTGCTGCCTTAATGTCAGCTTTTCCGTCCCAAGAAGTCCAGTTTCTGAGGTTCTGTCCATATCCAACAGTTGCTGCTTCTGCTGCAACTTTGTATTTATATACGTTGTTGGCATTTTCTTTAGCTGGATTTACGGTAATTTTTGTATTTCCGGTTGCTGTTCCAGCCGCAGATGTTACTGCCAGAGTGCCAAGCGTTGGTGTTTCGTCAATGGTAATTACTGCAATTGCATCAATGTACTCCGCAAAGAGCGTAAGCCCCATAACCGCAAACGCTTCGGACACTGCTGTGTGGTAGTTGCCCTGGGTGTGGAATCCGATCAGGTTTGTCTCGCCAGATACAGTGTATACAAGACCTGCTCTTGCGAAGTCAGATTCATTCGGATCAACATAGTACAGGACGATGTTCTCAACAGGGGTAGCGATAACCTGTCCTCTCGGAATCTCACCGTCAGATAACAGGAAGATAGTATTGAATCCCATAAAATCTTTCATGTACTGGAAGCCGAACTGGTTCTGAATAGTGATCTCAGCTGCTCCGAGGTATTCATATACATCCAGAATGTTCACAAATCCAACAACGCCAGTCACATTTCTGTGCATCTGTTTGAATTTGTTTTCAACACGACCCTTAGCCATTGCCAGAGCCATCTGGAATGTTGTTTCTGTGGAAGTAAGTGTACCAGTTTTCAGATAGTCATAGAATCTGCCGGTAACATCAGTCTGAAGCTGGAAAAGGAATTCATCATCGGTCATCTGAACAGCGTTCTCATAACCGTGATCCTTGATTGCTTCGATAGATACAGCCTTTGCGTATTTCTCAATGGTCATTTCCGCATAGTTCTTTTCTTTTACGGTAAACTTGCTGTAAGGGATTTCCTCACCCTCTGCCACCTTCCCACTCTGTAAAGTACCTTCTGCATACTTGGACTTGAGTACAGCACCCGGCTGTTTTTTGATAGGTCTCATGATGCCCAGAATGTCACGTAAGTGCTGCCAGTTTCTTTCAAATCTGGTTACAAAGTCAATTTCACGTGCTGTGACCTGGATATCATTACTCATAATAAGATTAGCTTTTGCTGTCATATAAAAAATCCTTTCTACCCATAATTGTTAAGGTATTGGGTTAGCGGCTATACTCTGGTGCATAGTCGGTGTAAAAATCACTGGAATAACTGGATATTCTGAGCGATTGCGGCCTGTCTCTCGGACGGGTCTTTGATCGCTTCAATATCTTTTTTGGTCATGCTTCCCGGTGTCTGCTGCTGCCCAACGTGAGTGGTGAATCTTGCCTGATTCTGCTGAGCCTGCTGCTGAGATTCATCCACAAAAGCGGATGCGTCAGACTGTTTCATCTGCTCAATCAGGTCGTTCAGTCCAAGAATTTTGCCGTCCTTCAACTTCAATCCTGCTTCCTTGATGTCTGCCATGACTGACTTCTTTGCAGCCTCACTGGAAAATTTAACATCATCAAGTGCTGTTTTAAGTGCGTCTGAGAAATCGCGGTCATAGATCTTCGCATTAAACTCTTTCTCTGCGTCCTCCGCTTTTTTCTTCCATCCAGCAAGCTCTGTCTGAATGTTCGCCGGGTCAATACCGTCAAAGCCTTTTAAGGTTTCTTCTGCTGTCTCAGCACGTTCTTTCCAGTCATCGCGTTCACCCTCGACTTTTGACAGAGTTTTCGCCACTTCTTTAGCATTCTTGTAATGCTCAGAGAGTGCTTTCTTCACATCTGCCTGCTTGTCCTCCGGGATCTCAATTCCAAATGATTTTAATGTGTCAATAAGTTTCTGCATAACATCCTCCTGGTCGTGTTTATTGACCTGCCGCCGCAGGTAAAATGGATTAAGCCAGTTAGACCACTGGCAAGGTAATCGGAAAGGGTGGACTTGAACCACCGACGTCAAGAACTATGCGTTCTCCGCTCTTCCAGCTGAGCTACATTCCGTGCCGCCTTTAACGGCCAGTTGACAGTGCAACTGAGTTGATTTTCACCAGAAGGCCCTCAGTATGCTTTGTTCGTCACCCTTTAGGATTTTTACAGCAATAACTTTTTTTCAGCATCATGATGTCGCGATTCAGCCAAATCATAGACCACCTGCAAGCAAACAGCATAATTCTAACCGAATCAAAGCGGAACGCCCGGAATCGAACCGGAACCCAGGGCGCGACCCTGTCAGTCTACCATTAACGTACATTCCACATAACCCGGATCCCCGGGTTAGCAAGGTATTTAACGTGTTATGCCTACCACGAGTTGTTTCGGATATTTATTTCTTTTTAAAAGAAAAGTATGAATAACAAAAACCTTAATCAAGGAGGTGTGCCATCTTGCGTGCCAGACGGCAAATACGCACGACAGGATTCGAACCTGTTTAAAACTTTCCATCAAAGCGTGCGTACCAGCTACTAAATTAAAGAAAGGAGGATTAAAACGAAAATGTCAAAAACAACCGTTTTACTTGTGCTTCCTGCTGCACAATTACATTATAACAGATTTCTTTTAACTACCTCTCTACCACTTTTGCGTTTTTAGAGCATATCACGAAGTTTTTCTACGTATCTCTTGACAAGATCACGTTCCTCCCGGCACTCTGCATCCTTGGACATATCGCTCATTTCTGTTGTGAGCTCGTCCAGATGTTCTTCCAGAGCGGCAAGCATCTTTCTTTTGCAGTCCTCAGATTTGCCGGAACGATAGCTCTGTTTCTGCGTCATGTAGTCGTCATAAGCATCTCGTCCGTCAGAACGGCTATAATGCCCTCTGACATAATGTTCACCACGTCTAGCATAAGAACTGCCTCTGTCGTAATCTGGCATCATTCTGCCGTCATTTGAACTGTATCTCCCCATACTGTCGCGCTTTCTTCCACGTTCACTGTAATCGTCATTGTATCCGCCACGCATCTCATCAAGGACAGTGTTGTAATACTCCACTTTTTTATCCCAGTACTGCGTATTCTTGACATCTTTATACATATCAATCAGTTTGTATGTCATTTCCAGATTTCCGGTAGTCAGCCCATTATCAGCGATTTTGGAAAGTTCATCTTCGATTCTTGCGCATAAGTCTTTAATGTCTCTCATAATCACACCTCCTACGCTTCTCTTGTTACAACAATGTTTGCGTTCGCAACAGAAATAGCCTGATCACTGGTGTTCTCTACTGCAATATTAACGCAACATCCGCGTGGTACATCCACGTAAATTCCGGAAGATACATTATTATACTGGTCTACTGCTGCCGGTGTGGAAATCATCTGAGAAGATAATACTGGTTCTCCAGAGATTGCAATTGCCAAAGAGATAGCTTCAACTGTACCACCTGCTGGAATCGCGATATTGCCAGAGAAGTCCACGAAAAATCTAGCCTTGCACTGGTTAGTCAGTCCTCTCAGAGTGATAATTCCGCTCCCCTCTCTGTGCTGAATGCAGTTAGAGCCTTTAACTGCTGTGTTTAAAAACACTACATTCCCTTTTGCTGCTACGGTCTGAGCAGCTACATTTGTAAATTCTGCCATAAAAATACTCCTTTCATATCACAAAAGGACAGGTTCTAGCCTGCCCCTATGTGTAATACGGCATAAGCCGACATCCGAAATCAATCGAAAGATACTCTCGATATGAAGTTATCAGCAATTGCATCCAGTGTTGCATCCGCATCCGTAATATGTGTTCGGGTTAGGAACCTGATATGCCGGGATCGGTGCCGGATTAATCGCATTAATGAGCTGCTGTGTCTGTGAAGCCATTGCAGTTGTAAGCAGTGCGCTCTGGCGGTCCTGAGAAGCAGCACGTCTGAGGTCGTTGTTTTCAGCCTGCAGGTTAGAAATCTTTTCATTGCAAAGATAGTCAAGAATGGCTCTTGTTCCAGCGTTCTGACTGTCAATAATGTCTCTTGTATTGCTGTTCATGGTGTTCTGCAATGCGCAGGTGTTCTGTGCCATATTGTAATTTACGCCCTGAATTGCTTCTCTGGTTTCGCAGCAACAGTTCGCAAGCTGTGCCTGGAGCGCATTGGTATTCTGCATATTCGCTACAGTGTCAGCGTTAATAGCCTGCTGGATGCCAAAGCCAGTCTGCATGATGTTTGTATTGATTCCATTAAATCCGGTAAGCATACCGTTATTCATGGCATAGAAGCCATCACACAGGCCGCTATTGATTCCGTCAAGTTTGCTGATTACTGCGGAATTGTCAAATCCTCTCTGAATATCCGCCTGAGTAGCTGCCGTGGCTGCATATCCGCCGCCATTGCCGTTATTGCCCCATCCGTTGTTTCCCCATCCGAAGAAAGCAAAAATGAATAAAACAATAATCCACCAGCTACCATCTCCGCCAAACATGCCGTCATTATTTCTACCATTTCCAGTAGCAGCGGCAATATCTGCTAAACTATAATTTCCATCCATAATAAAAACTCCTTTTTTGTATTTACATCAATCTGGCCAGATTGCAATGTACTATTTCATTCTTTTCAACATATGTTGGAATTGTCCTGCCATCTGTTGGACCTGATTAAGTTGCTGCTGAGAAATCCGTCCAGACTGTAGCATCTTCTCAACTTCTGCTTTCGGGTCCCCCTTAAAATTCTGCCTAAACTGCATAAACTGCTGTATCATCTGCATTGGTCCATTTCCCTGCGGCATCCCACCGCCAAGTGCGTTAAATAATGGATTACTCATCTGCATTTCCTCCCTTGGTCGCTGATTCCTGTACGGTATTAGCCCTAACAGGTTCAGAAAAAGAATTTAATCGACTTGCTATAGCGTCGCATTTGGCTTTTAAATCATCGTATTCCTGTCGAGTAACATATTTGTCCATGTTCTGAACAGGCTGCTTAGGCGGCATCTGAGAGCCTATCTCGTGGTATTCAAATGTCCGCAGTGGCTGTGGCATACCGGATACATCTGTGGATTTTATGTAGAACTTTTCACTTTCGCTGTCCATCAGCAAAACACTTGTTCCGGGTGCTACCAGATAGGATTTTGCACCGACTTCACCAGATACCCACAGGATGCCATTGTTATTCTGTTGTGGTTGCTGTACTGGTTGGGTTGGCATCTGGACAGGCTGTTGCTGGAACTGGTTCATCTGTCCCGGAACGCCAAAACTATATTGATAAGGATTGTTATATAATGCCATCTTATGCACCGCCTTTCTGATTATATTTTTGCATAGATGTATCAATCTAAAAAGTTCAAAAAAGTATCGAAAAAGTATTGACATACCACCAATTTGGTGGTATTATATAATCATCAAAGTAACGGAGGATATTAAAAATGAAAAAATACAACTTATCAAAAATCATGAAAAGAGCATGGGAACTGGTTAAGAAATCTGCAATGACAATTTCCTCCGGTCTTAAAAAAGCATGGGAGGAGGCAAAACGCACAATGAAAGGTACAGAAAAGCAGATAACATGGGCTAAAGAGCTTATGAGAAAAATGAATAAAGAGTTTTCAATTGTTTTAGGTATGGTGCCAGAGAATCAGAGAGTAATATTTAGCGATGCATTTGAAAAGATTAATGCAATTATGAATGATTCTTATGCAGGTGATATTATTTATCATTTAAAAGATAATAAAAAAAGCGGTTTCGATTATTACAAATCATTATATGCTTCAGTTAAAATTAATGCCGATGCAATGGCAATGAGAATCAAAAAAGAAGTTTATCATAAATAAAGGAGAAAAAAATGAAAATTAAAATTTATTGTAATTACGGCGTATTAGCCGCAGAGAAAAGAAACGTATACACATATGGAAACCCGAACCCTACAGCTACCTGCTGGGATGAAATCACGGTGGAAGCTCCGGAAGGTTGGGAACTATATGAGAACTACATGGGTGAGTTGATGGTAACGACTCCGTGGGGAGTGAATTACATCATTAACGACGTATTGAGCGGAAACGAGAAGCCATGTTTTTCGGCTTGTGACAGAGAAGGAAGGTTGCACAGAGCCTTTCTGGTAAAAGCAGAAGATTAAGGAGACATAGAAACTATGACCATAGCAGAAATGCGTGAACGACTAAAAGTATCTCGAGCAGAATTCTCAAGGAGGTACAACATACCGATTAGAACGCTCGAAAACTGGGAATCCGGAAAAAGCAAATGTCCGGATTATGTGAGACAGTTGTTAGAGCGAGCTGTCTTGGAAGATTGCGAAGTGAAATAGGAGGCGTGTAAAATGATTAAGAGAGTAAAACTTGAAACCATTTACAAAATGGCTAAAGAAGATAACGAGGAAATAAAAGATCGTAAGCTTTTTCCGGACGGATGGGATGAAAAAGTCTACGATTATTATAACAAATTGTCGAAAGAATCTTCCGACGTTGAAATGTTCATGGAATTTCTGGGCGGTGAAGATTCGCCGCTAGAAATGGCGTACGCATACAGGAGAAACATGTATATCATGCTGTACACAATGAACGCAACAGATACGTTGGCATTTGTAGATAGCGAATACGATATATTTTACATCGTGTCAAAAGACGGCGACGATTATAACAGCTGGGAATGGTGTCTCACAAACAATATTGACCCGATCAAATACAGAGGTGACGACGGAGACGAGCCGGTCCCGGAATGGCTCATAAAAAAATACGAAGAACAGATAAAATCAGAATAAAAATAAGCCCCTGAGAAATAATCCCGGGGGCTTTTATCGTATCAACATACTCTGATTATTTTATTGTTTACCCGACGGCTTAATCTCTTTACAGTAGATATGCTCACGTTCATCTGCTCAGCGCAGTATTCGAGCGTATATTCCTTGCATCTCAGCCGGAACAGCCTTTCTTCGTCCGGCGTGAAATTACACTCTATCAAGAATCTGTCTATATCTTTCTTCGTGAACACATATAATTTCATGAGCATACCCCTTACTAATGCTAACGCTGATT
>OGGH01000377.1_pt1 | contig 46262 bp, 37 predicted proteins | sample 1571161 | NCBI WGS metagenome assembly OGGH01 (sample SAMEA2582053, study PRJEB24529) | metagenome | biome: Human gut stool | place: China | collected 2011 | reverse complement strand
TTCCCGTGCGGATCATTCGGTGACGCTGCTGGCGGATCTCCTGCACCTTTTCAAACACATCATCGTCAATAATGCGCTCGTGAGCATTGGGGAAAATCGCCTGCTTTTCAATGGGATTATCCCTTTGCTTCTTATCCCAGATAGAATTGGTGTAAGTCTTGAAGTTCACCGTGCAGCCTGTGTACTCCCGGCGTTCCAGAATCGCCACAACGGTACTGCTGTGCCAATCATAGGGATCTTCCGGCTTTTTGTTCGGGCTTTTGATGCCTTGCAATGTCTTATAACTGGCAGGAGTTAAAACCTTGTCCGCTTTCAGTTGGTTTGCAATCTGCTTTGGACCTCTGCCCTCCATACACATGGAGAAAATACGCCGCACCACATCGGCGGCAACAGGGTCGATCTTCCAGCGTCTGGGATTGTCTGGGTCTTTCAAATAGCCGTAGGGAACATTGGTTGTCAAAGGAACGCCGCGTTCACCCTTTGCCTTATTGACAGCGCGGATTTTGCGGCTAGTATCTCGCGCATAAAACTCGTTGCACCAGTTTTTGATACCCGCAAAATCGTTATCGGTGCTGTTGGGATCAATGGTGTCGAAATTGTCGTTGATGGCAATATAGCGGACACCATACTGCGGAAAGGTGAAATTGGTGTAAAGTCCTGTCAGAGCGGAATTTCTACCAAGACGGGATAGGTCTTTGGTGATACAGACAGCCACTCGTTCCGCTTCAATTTCCGCAAGCATCGCTTGAAAACCGGGGCGGTCATAGGTCACGCCGCTCACGCCATCATCCACGAAGAATGTGGGATTCGGGAAATGGTGCTCCCGTGCGTACCTCAAAAGCATATCCTTCTGATTTTCAATGGACAAAGACTCTCCGGCTCGTTCATCCTCTTGCGAAAGACGGCAGTAGAGTGCTGTGATTTTGTTTGTTGCTCCGTTCATTTCTGAATCCTCCTTTGGTGGAGCAACTGTCAGTACAGGATTGGTTGCTTCTATTGTACCAAGAGACTCTGTATTTGTCATTCGGAATCCTCCATCTTTTCTGCAAACTTTTTGCTGGTAATACGCTCTAATTTGCGGACAAAGCTCTCTGTTCCCTCATAGCTGCCCGTGACGGTGTAAACCGTGCCGTGAATGACCTCGGTGACGGTCAGTTCGGGAACCCAGAAAGCGGACAGGTTTTTCGCGCAGAGATGCCCGTCCTCGTTAAAGTAGCAGTTGTGCCGGGGTTGGTCGGGCGGCAGGGGCTGCGGTTTGAGATACGGGTCTGGATTGGAGAAGTAATATTCCGCTGGCTCGTCGTGGTCAGTCTTTTCCCATTCCTCGATTTCTGTCATCAGATCAGGGTCGATTTCGTGTTCAAATTCTTTGTTCTCGTTCATAAGTGCCTCCAGATTTTCTATTCAAATTAGTGTTCAATTTCCTGCCTTTTCTGCCGCGTCGCGGTGTTCTGACGCTCCTGCTCATGCTGCACCTCGTAGATGTTGTAATGAATCGCCCAGAGCTTTTTCGCGTCGGCATGGAGCGGTGAAAGCTCCGTCTGAATGTCCTTGCAGTCCTGCTCCAACTGCGCCCGTTCTTTGCGCCATGCGGTGATAGGCAGCTTGCCACCCTTAAAATGCGGTTTCAGCTTGCGTTCCGCCATGTAAAATGTCCGCAGTTCATCATCGTGTTCGGCTTTGTATTTCTGCCGGGACTTCTCAAATCGGATGGATTTCAGCTTGTCCGCAGCGGGCTTGCCGGACTTGTAGTAGTCCACCATCCGCAGCAGTTCGTCCACTTCTTTGATACGGGCTTGCTTTGACGATGCCGACTTTTTCAGCGTGTCGATCTTGTCCTGCATAGCGTGAAGTGCATTATCCAAATCGTCCACGGTGTAAAGTTTTTTAGATTGCAGAAAGCTGAACGCCTCGGCGTAACGCTGCAAGTTGGCGTTCTTCGCCTTATTGCTGTACGCGCCCTTGTTGCGATTGGCGCAATGCAGCGCCAGCAGATCATTCAGCATGGGCGGCTGGGGCTTGGCAAGCTCGGCTTTTACGTCCTTCAGCCAGCCAATCAGCGCGGCGATCTTTTCCTTTGCCTCACGCAGCAGCGCGTTGATTTTCCGAATGAAGCGGTTGAGATCGCCCTTGTCGGTGCGGATGCCCTTTGCCTCCATTGCCCGGACGGTGGGACCTTCGTGCTGGGTGGGAATCTGCTCCACACCCTGACGGGCAAAGCTGCGGTGGTCAATGCGGCAGTCTAAGCCTTTTTCGGCAAACTTGGCATTGCACATCTCAGCCCATGCCTGCCGCCACGCTTCCAGCGTTTCGGGTTTGCCCCAGTCGGTTGTAGGCACAGCGTTGAACACATAGTTGCCTGCCTCGTCCAGAACGCGCTCCCCATGCTCGTCCAGCACATATTCCCGCCTCTGTTTCTTGCCCCACCTGCCGTCCGGCTCAATAGGGCGAATCGGACACATGACGTGAAAATGCGGATTAGAAATGCCGCCGTCCTCCTTGTCCGGCTGATGCACGGCAAAGTCTGTCACCATGCCTCGGCTCACGAAATTGTCCAACAGAAATTGCCTTGCAAGGTCGATGTTCTCCTGCATGGAAAACTCGTTCTGCAAGGCAATGTCAAAGCTATACGCAAGCTGCGCTTTCTTCCCGCGCTCGGCTTTCTCGACCGCGTTCCATAGGGTTTCACGGTCTGCATACTCCGATGGCGCGTGGGACGGCAGCAGGATTTCAGAGCAGATCACGCCGCCTTTGCGGGTGTAGTCGCTGTCTTCGCCGTAGTATTCGCTGTGCAGCTTTTCCCCGGCGCGGTACGCGGCAGCAGCCACAGCGGATTGTCCCGCACTGCGCTTGATCTGGGTTACATGGAAATGAAACAATGCGATACTTAGTCACCTCCCGTATGGTTGCTGACAGCATCCGTGAGCAGCCTTTGTGCGTCTGGCAGGGCGAAAACCCGTTCTGCAAAAGCGTAAAACGCGGTTTCGCTCAAATCTTTCGTCTGCGGTGCGACGCTCTCGACGGCTGCGCCACGGGTAATAAGCCGGTGCGCCCGCTTGCGCCGCTCTCCCTTTTCGTAGTAGGCGGCACGGTTTTCAAGCCGCTGGATTTTGTGCTGCTCCTGTGCAAGCTGCCGCTCGATGTTTTCTTTCTCGGCATTCAGCTCAGCAAGGTTTTTCTGTTTTGGCATGGTTAACCCCCTTCGATTTGATAAGATAGATGGATAGAAAAAGACCGCCTACGTTTTCAGTAGACGGTCTTGATAGCGATATGGATTTTCAGACTTTGCGGCGGAAGTGGTCTGCGCCAGCAGACGGTTTCCGCTACAAAGTGCGCTGGGATAGACGCGCAAGCGTCGCAAGGTGCGCAGTTCCTTGTACGGAACAGAGTGACGCAAAACAGCCCGGACATTTCACTGTCCGGGCTGTCTGCTCCGCAGGACGCACATACTCCCGTCAGGAGAGTATAGAAGTGCGCCCTTGTTACCAAGGGATTATTTGATGGAAACCTGCTCGCCATCAATAATAATGCGATCACTTAGCACATTCAGTGCAGCATCCATCGCCTCATTGATGGCTTTGCCAACACGTGTCACTCCGCATTGCGCAGCCAAAGAACGGTACAACCCGCTTTTATCGGCGGTTACATTTTGTTTCAGGATCTCAAACAGTCCAGCGGCTAATTCTTCTGGCGCAATTTGTTTGATGTCACGCTCAATATCGCCCGGACCTCTGAACTGAACCTCTTTTCCGTTATCCAGATACAGGAATCCATTTCTTCGGATAATGCCGTAACGCTGGTAGCCGTACATCTGCTGTTCGTAGGCTCTCTGCACGACATTTGTGACCTTTTCACGTTCAAAATACCACACGATACGCTTCAGGAATAAATCTTCCGATAGAGGCGCCTCCACTTCCAAAATTTCCTTAACGATTGCCTTAAAATCTCTGTAATGATGTCGTCGGCAAACCTCAAAAAAATCCGCCGCCTTATACGAAGGAAATTCAAAATGTTTTTCGACTGCAACCTCTTCAAATGTTTCTGCCGGCTGACTATCTACCGACTTTACTTCTGATTTTGTTGGATTTTTGACCGCATCCGCAGCTGCCTCCAAAAGTCGAAGTTGCTCAACCGATTTGTTTCTGAACCAGTCCGTAGACCAGATACGATAGAATTTCCAACCCATGCGCTCCAAAATTTCCTGCCGCAGACGGTCACGGTCACGCGCATTTTTGGATGAGTGATATGTTGCGCCATCGCATTCAATCGCAAGTACATAGTCAGAGCTGTCCGGCAACTTCAAACCGAGGTCAATACGGAATCCAGAGCAGCCGACTTGCGTATCTACCGCAAAGCCTTTGGATCTCAGATAATCGCACACCTCAAGTTCAAAATCGGAATCGAATTGTTCAAACGGACTGACGGAAATTGCCCGTTCCAGCGCAACACTGCCGTTCTCGGCATAATCGAGGTATTCACGAAGCAGCTTTGCACCTTCTGCGGATGTATGCTTCAAGTCAATGTCCGTATAGTGCATGGAAGAAACCAACTGAACATTGCATTTTGCACGGGTAACGGCAACATTCAGCCTTCGTTCACCGCCGACACGGTTCAACGGGCCGAAATTATGTAGTAGGCGTCCTTGCACATCAATGCCATAGGCAATACTGAAAATAATTGTATCTCTTTCATCACCCTGCACGGTTTCGAGATTTTTGATGAAGAAAGGCTCTTCCACATCATTCTTGAAGAAATATTCCTTTTCCAGTGTGCTTTGCCGCCGCTTGGAAAGCAGTTTATCAATCAAGTCCTGCTGCGCTACGCTGAACGCAACCACGCCAAGACTGCGGTTCGGATATTTCTCAATATTCTGATAGATCAGATCAACAATAAACTCTGCTTCCTTCCGGTTGGTATGGACTTTGCGGTCAAATACGCCATCCACGTGATAATAGTCTACACCGATTCCCGGAGCATCGACCTTAGAAGACGGGAACGTCACAAGATCGCTGTCATAAAAATTCTTGTTGGAGAAAGTAATCAGCTGCTCATATCGACTGCGGTAATGCCAGCGCAGCCGGAGCTGCTGCATGGATGTCGAACACAGATCCAAGATAGATTCAAAGTCCGTTACATCTCCGGTTTCTTCATCGTTGTCCTCCGCTTCAATGGTAGCATTGAAGAAATTGCTGGGCGGCATCTGCTTAGAGTCACCCACAACAATCAACTGGTCTGCACGATAGATTGCGCCGATTGCATCCTGCGGGAAAATCTGTGATGCCTCATCAAATACAACCACATCGAAGTGAACGGAATCCGGCGCAAGGAAAGTGCTGACGCTCAGCGGAGACATCAAAAAGCACGGCTTGACTCGCTGAACAAGCTCACCTGTTTCAGCCAGCAGTGAACGAATACTCTTTTGCTTGCGCTTTTTTTCGCCTTCACGAAGCAAGATTGCCAATGCGCTCCCGGACGCAATCATATCAAGCGATGGGCGCATAGAGGAAAGCTCAGCGCGGATTTTTGCCTTATTGATTTCAAATTGCTCAGTATCTTTCTCGGAAAAAGTACGAATCGCTTTATCCTGAGAAATTCGATTGAATGCAGACAGAACAGGATTCCCGGACAAAATCGAATCGATCCATTGATAGTAGAATTGCTTTTGGAATGCGCCGACAATATACTTTGACTCTATATTCTGACCAATAGCAGCATTTACATAAGGCACGACCTGCTTATCATCCAACTTGGAGAGAAGGCTCCTGAAATGGCACCAGTTATCCAACTTGTCCATTTCATTCAGGCAATCCGTAGATCTCGCCAATACCAGAACAGATGGTGCAGAGTGAGTATTCAGAATCGCTCGATCAAAGTACCCATCAACTCGCTTGAGTGTATCAGTACTACAATTCGCAAAAGCCGCATTGAGTTTTTGATGATACTCCGCAAATTTGTCCCGTTCGGAGGAAAAATCGTTGTATTTTCCCAACGCACCGAACGCAATGCTGCTGGAGAATATTGCCCCCAACGCCGACATTTGTTCCGCTACATAATCCCATTCGGTTTCGACACCATGATAGGCTTCACCAAGAAATGCTTTGATGGGTGCTTCGGCTTCAACAAACTCCAAGGTCTTTTGCTGATAATAGGCAAGTCGTTCTGTCATGGAGACAGCTTCATTATAAGCAGGTTTCTTCCCGTCCTTCTTACACAAGCGCAGATCGGTGATAAGCTGTTTGTACTCGGCGTTAAAAAGCCGGGAAAAGATTCCGCCAAACTGTTTTGTCAGCTTCTTGTAATACGCAGTTCCATCCAGTTTATAAATATCATCGTCAAACACTGCGCCTAACACGGAGCGGGCAGCCATAATATCTGCACTCTGCGCTTGTAATTTGTGCAACGCAGAGTTTACCGCGTCAAAACGCTCCCGATCCAGGAGTGACGGTGTAATCAGTTTGGAAGTCGCTGCAAAACTGAAGAAACTGTTCCAAAGCTGTGCGTCCTCTACGCTGGTACATTGTATTTTATACTTCTCAGAGATTTCCTGCTGCAAAGGAATCAATACCTGCAAGAATTGTGAAACGGCAGAAAGATCACCCTTCACCTCGTTTTTTGACTGGTAAGATGTGTCCTGATTGATATAGCCGTACCATGGATTCTTTCTATAGTCATATCCGATGGATGGGATATAATCTACATATTGCTCCAGCAGAGAAACTGTTTCTGTCAAGTACGCTTCGCCTTTGGTAGAAAGCTGCGGGATAGGATACTCAACATCCGGCGTGGAACGAAATGCGGCGTAAGATTCATACAGCTGATACAAGCTTTTTTCAATGACCGGGTGCAGTTTGTGAAGCTCAACCGCATAGGCATCCAACTGATGCTGTGCCTTTTCCTTGATAGCAATTTCAGCGTCCGCTTTCGAGGAAACGGCGCTTTTCCCTGCGCGGAGTGTATGGCAAATATCCGCAATAACATCCTTTTTATTTGCTTTATGACTGTGGAGCTGTAAGCAAAATTCAGCGAGTCCAGCTTGCTTCAACTTGTCGTAGACTACATTCAAGGCTGCCAGCTTTTCAGAAACGAACAACACTTTTTTGCCATCGCCAAGGCATTCTGCGATGATATTGGTAATCGTCTGGCTTTTGCCAGTACCGGGAGGGCCTTGCAAAACGAAGCTCTTCCCCGTCTTTGCCATCTCAATCGCTTCAATCTGGCTGGAGTCTGCATCTACCACACTATGTAGCTCAATCAATGGATCAATAAGAGAGCCAGCAGTTCCCTCATCGCCGTATAATTTTTCTGTGCTGGTTGGCTCACCCAAGAGCTGACGGACATTCTGATTTGCAAGAATTGCCTTTGCATTGTCCTTCAAATCCCGGTACATATTGATTTTGAGAAATGAGAAAATACCGATCTTACATTCAGCTGTGACTGTCCATTGGAGTTTTGCCACAAGACGCTTTACTTTCTCAAGGTAGGCAGTCAGCCCCTCATCGTTATACTCAGGGAGCTTCACCCCATGTTCTGCGTCCATTTTATAGGAAAAGGTCGGATTAACAATGATGTCGTCTTCTGCCGACTTGATAAAATAGGGTTCTACCGCTGACGCTTGTTCCAGCTGAATCGGTGCAAGCAAAATGGGCGCGCGAAAAACATAGTTCGAGGCGGCACTTTCTTTCCAGTGGACAAAACCAAACGCCATGTACGCAACATTGACACCGGTTTCTTCAATGAACTCCCGCGCCTTCTTATCAATGTTTTTTACGGCAGTAAGTGGATTCGTTGCGGCATTATAAAGTAGGATTTGATTCTGCCGCTTGATTTTACCGGAATATTGAGCCAAAAATGCAGCTTTGCTGCCAGAAGCCTCGGTCTTTTCTGACACCTCAATCTGCAACTGCTCCGGTTCAGAAGACTCTTCCGGTGCCCCGATTTGCAACTGCTCTGGCGCATAGGATTCTTCCGTGTCATCATCTTCTTCGACAATTTTGGGATCGAAGACCTCAAAAGAAGCTGTCCCGTCCACTTTCTCAAATAACACATCAGAAGACGGGAGCAGCACCTCCACGGTTGAAGCTCGCGTATCCTTAAAATTGATTAAATTATTGCGCTTTCCTGTATCCAGCAGCAAATCAGCCCACTTATCCAGCTTCTTTGTATCCACTGCTCGTTCGCCTCCACCCTTCAGTTATTAGAGCTATCTGTAATCTCCATAATGTCGCCAATATCGCATTGTAGTGCTGTACAAATCTTTACTAACACATCTGTAGTGACGTTTTCATTCTTTCCGAGTTTTGCCATTGACGCATGACTGATTCCTGCCGCAGCACATAAGTCTTTTTTTCTCATATCACGGTCAATCAATAGTTTCCAAAGTTTTTTATAACTAACAGCCACAGACTACACCTCTGTTGAAATATTAAAGCAAAGCTTTGTATTCACATTTTGCTTGATAAAATTCTGCAAACGCTGAATTTATTATAACACAAAGTGCTTCTATGCTCAAGTGCGTAATTGTAAATCCTTGGTGACTTACTTAAACCCGTTTTGTCTTGCGTATGCGCTTGCCGCCTTGCGCCGTTCCTCGCTATACGGCGCGGTCAGCCGAAAACTTAACCGCCTTTTCTCAATCTCAAAGGTCAGCCCGCCTTGCTCGTCATCGTCGGTTTGGCGGCAGCATTGCGGGTACTTTGCCGCAAATGCCGTCAGCCGCTTTTTAAGATCGGTGTTGTGTGTCTGCACCTCAATGATGCGGCTATGCTCGTCAAAATAAATCACGGTTGTCTTTTGCTTCTTGGTAAGCCCTGTTCTCATAAAACCTCCCGATTCTCATAGATTTTTCTCAGCTCTTGAATAGGAAAAGTGCTGCGATTTTTTGATGGAAACGCCCCAAACGATGCGGAGTACATTTTGCCTCGTTCTATCGGCTGATTTGCCACTTTTCCAGCTCTTGACTGCATTTTCATGGTGTTCTGTTTGTCCGGCTTTTCAGCCACTCCACCAACTCATTTTTCATCACCAATTTACGCCCGCCGATCCGTAAGGTTGGAAAATCCGGGCTGCTCAAAAGGTTATATGCCCCCGCTTTGGAAATCTGTAACGCTTCGGCAAGCTGCTTTGCGTCCATCACATCAGGCATGGCTTCAAACGGTTCTCTGCTCATAAAATCTCCTTTCCCGCATGAAAAAGCAGCAGCTACCATTTCGGTAACTGCTGCCGCTTCTGCGTCTGTTTACTTGTCCAAATACTTCTGATACTCCGCTGTCACATAGTCCTCATAGGCTCCCGCAATTTTGGCGATCCGCTTATGGACTGCGCTGGCGGTCTTGTAGCCAACTTTGTCCGCAATCTCCTGTTCGGTCAAGCCGTCCATGCGCAGCTTTAATATTGCCCTGTCTTTCTCGGTAATGCTCTGCTCGGCAAAGGCGGCGATCTGCATTTCGGAAATCACTTTTTGCTCAAACTCGCCGCGAGGATCGGCAACCTCAAAAATATCGCCGTCCTCATTCTCCATCATCTCGTCAAGAGAAATCGGCTTGCCGGAGCGATTGTGATGCCATTTTCGCATGAAATCGGTCTTGACGGTGCTGCCGGTGGTTTCGTAGTCCTCTACGGTGCGGTTTTCACAGATCGCGTCGATCATCGGCTGCCAATTCTGCTCTGTAATCACCATGTCGGTGACATTACCGACCAGATTTCCGAACTGCTGATAGGTCAGCCACGGCACCTCCACGCCCTGCGGGATGTTGTAGAGGTTCTGGAAGCCCAGCCCGTTCTGCTCGAACTTCATGCGGATGTAGGGGATGATGCTGTACGACAGCCGCCACAAAGGGAAATATCCTGCGTACTGATTCCAGTTGCCGGGAATGTCGCGGTAGTTGCCCTTGCGGTCTTTGACTTGGAAAAACTGCCATGCGCTCCATGCGTAGCAGTCCCACACAAGCAGCTTGAACATATCGTCACATACGATGTGGTCATACTTGTCCGTTCTCAGAACTTCATAGGGGGAGCGGGGCAGATCGTAGGCTGGCTTCCACTTTTCCGCAAGTTCCCTCGGTAGGCTGTAAAACAGGGTCAGCCATGACTTGTCGCTGTCCTGCGGTATCTCGATGATCTCACCGGGCAGCACCACAAGAAAATCGTTCGGGCCTGTCTGCTTGTCCATTAACGTCACCTCCAATCGCTTCTGCATTCAGCCCTCTACTATATATGGCATGAGAAGGGCCGAATTGTTCCAATACTTTCAAACTTTTTTGAGATTTTTTGAAAAAATCTCGGAATGGATGGGATAGGATTGATTTAAGAACATTATAGCTGAAAGCTGTGAATAAATCCATTGCTTTTCGTAACGGCAAAAAAATAGCGGGTATCCGGCGCTCACCGGATACCCGTTATTTCGTTGCCAACCCTGCATGACAGATGCTCATTTCGTAATTTCGGTCTAAACCTGTTTTACGAACACCCGTCTATTTGGCCAGCCTCTCTTTTTTGAGGGGGGATGGCAGCCCGCTGCGTGTAGAATTCGCCCGCCATTGGCGGGCGAATTCCACACTTGCGGGCTGAGAAGTGTAAATTCCAACGCACACGCCCCAGGGCGGCTTCTCTTGCCGCTTTGCGGCAATTCACCTTCTGTCGTTGGAATTTACGATTGAAATTTATTTGCCGCCGTGCGCGGTGCGGGGAGCCTGTTTTCTGCCCGTAGGGCAGAAAATGCGGCGGGTGCGAGACGGAAGTTGGTGCGTCGATTTTTAGTGCGGAGGGCCTGTTCACTGCCGGAGGCAGCGAATGCGGCACGGGGAAAGGGGAGAGTTAACGATTTGCCAAGGCTTGTTCGATCATCTTAACTTTTTCGGTTCTGCCCATCAGCCGGTAATACTTGCACCACAGCAGGGGAGATTGCAAAGGAATGAGCTCTGTTTCGAGTAGAATGTTCTCGACAATTTGGCTTTCCTGCAAGGAACAGTCGAAAAGTTCTCCGTTGCTTAGGATAGAAAAGCCGGCCATAACATCGACATCGATGTTGTCGATGACGAATTCCATAAATGCTTTCGTCTGATACTTGGGATCGGGATTTGGCGGCTGGATTTCTCCCATTTTAGATAAGATCGTTCGGACACGTTGAACATCAGCGGTTGAGATCATCAAGTCAATGTCGTGGAACTCGGATGTAATTCCTTTGAAGTAGAGCAGCATGGATGCACCCAAAGCCCACATGATGTGCGCCTCATTGAATCGATGCGCGATGTCCTTTAATAATTCAATTTTTTGTTCTGCTTTTGCCATAGGATACCTCCGGCGAATGACGTAACGCTTTGTCGACTCATAGTAGTAAAGTCTGCCGCACCTCAGAAAAGCGTGCAAACCCACGCGAGGGCGGCGGAGAGGGGGATGTAGAGCAGAAAGTGCGTAAGATGCGCTTTTTTATTGTACCCGAACAGCTGCGGGGCAGCGATGCCCTTGACCTCGGGGTAAAAATGAGGAAAGAAGTTCGAATGGCACAGCAGCACCCAGTCGAAAAAGAGAATGTCGTAGGCCTCCATGACATAGAGGATCACGAGATACCGCGTGAAAAACGCGCCGAAGGGGAAGCTGTTTTTGATGCCGTCCCACGCGGCGAGGACTGCCGCACCGAGAAACAGCAGCATCGCCAAGATGCCGAGGTACCAGCCGAGGATATGCGCGCCGCGGAAGCGCTCGGCTTTTCTCTCAGGAACGGCGGCGAAGACCTCACGCGGCGCGGAGGAGAAGAATTTCTTCTCCTGAATGAGCCCGACGCCGGCGTACAGCAGGAGAAAATACGCCGCCATGACGAGAAACGATGTAAGCAGGGTGATCTTCATTTCTGTTGATGCCTCTTTTGCTGTCGTTTTTTGCTGCTTTACAGGCGGTAGAGCTCCGGCCGCCGGTCGTGGAAAACGGGGACGCGGGCGCGGAGGGGCGCGATGGAGGAAAGGTCCAAGTCGGCGGTGACGATCTCCTCTTCCCTGCCGCCCTGGGCTAAGACCGCGCCCAGCGGGTCGAGGATGCGCGAAAAGCCGCCATACAGCGTGCCGTCGCGCTCGCCGCAGGCGTTGCACGAGACGACAAAGAGCTGGTTTTCGATCGCGCGGGCGGCGGTGAGCGTCTCCCAGTGGTATTGGCGCGCCGCCGTCCACTGGGCGGGCAAGAACATGACCTGCGCTCCGCGCAGCGCCAGCGTGCGCCACAGCTCGGGAAAGCGCACCTCGTAGCAGATGAGAAGGCCGCAGCGCACGCCGTCGAGCGTGAAGGTGACGAGGTGGTCGCCGGGAGTGTAGACCTCGTGCTCGCCCATCGGCGTGAAGGGATGGGTCTTGTCGTATTCGGCAATGCACGCGCCCGCGCGGTCGAAGACGCAGGCGGTGTTGTAGATCTTGCCATTGCGGAGATTCGACACGCTTCCCGCGACGATGTTGACGTTCAGCTCGCGCGCGAGCGGGGAAAAGCGCGCGCGGACGGCCTTCGCGTTTTCATCGCACGCCGCGGCAAGGTCGCCCGCGGGCATGAAGCCCGTGTTCCATGTTTCGGGCAGGACGACAACGTCGGGGCCGTTTTCCCCGACAGCGCGGCGCACGAGCGCCTCCGCGCGGTCAAAGTTCGCTTTGCTCTCCAGCGAGCGCATATTCATCTGGATCACGCTGACCTTCATGGTGGTGTCCTCCAAAATCGTTTTGATACGGTCATTATACGAAAAGAAAGTATGCATTGCAATGCACAACAACAAGAGGACGGCAAATGCCGTCCTCTCGTTTGTAAAAGCGTCGCAGACTTTTACCCGCAAGGGGTATGCGGCATCCGTAAAGCAGCAGAGCTGCTAACGGCTGCCCAAGCGCCGCGCACGGCGCAAATAAATTGAAATCGTTTTTTGGAACGATATGTGCGTGCCAAAAAACACTTTGCACGGAGCGAACGTGCGCGCCTTTGGCGCGTGCGCTGAGCGCAGTGAAATTCTGCTCAAAAAACTGACTTTGTCAGTTTTTTGAAGTGCGCAGCGCTCTGATTGCATTGAGAACCGCTAAGACCATCACGCCGACGTCGGCGAAGATGCCCATCCACATGTTGGCGATACCGATGGCGACGAGCAGCAGGCACGTCAGCTTCACGCCGAGCGAGAAGACGATGTTCTCGTACACGATGCGGATGCACTTGCGCGAGATCTGGATGCCCTTGGCGATCTTCATCGGATCGTCGTCCATCAGCACGACGTCCGCTGCCTCAATGGCGGCGTCGGAGCCCATCGCGCCCATCGCGATGCCGATATCCGCGCGGGAGAGCACGGGCGCGTCGTTGATGCCGTCGCCGACGAAGGCGAGGCAGTCATCCTTGCCCTTTTCACCCAGCAGGCGCTCGAGGCGCGCGACCTTGTCGCCCGGGAGCAGCTCTGCGTGCACTTCGTCGACGCCGAGCTCCTGCGCCACGTGATCGGCGACCTTCTTGATGTCGCCCGTGAGCATGACGGTCTTGCGTACGCCCGCGCGCTTGAGGGCCGCGATGGCATCGCGCGCGTCGCTCTTTACCACGTCGGAGATCACGATGTGGCCGGCGTACTCGCCGTCGACCGCCATGTGGACGATCGTGCCGACGCTGTGGCAGTCCTGCCACTTGACGCCGAGCTCATCCATGAGCTTGCCGTTGCCCGCGGCCACACTGTGGCCGTCCACGGCCGCGACCACGCCGCGGCCGCTGCGCTCTTCGATGTCCGTCACGCGGGAGCGGTCAAGCTCCACGCCACAGGCCTTCTGTAAGCTCCTGCTGATGGGGTGCGAGGATGCGCATTCGGCGAGCGCCGCGTATTCAAGCAGCTTGCGGTCCTCCATCGGGCTGTGGTGCACGCCCGTGACCTCGAACACGCCCTGCGTGAGCGTGCCGGTCTTGTCGAAGACGACGATCTTGGTCTTGGACAGCGCCTCCAAGTAGTTCGAGCCCTTGATGAGAATGCCCTCGTGTCCTGCGCCGCCGAGGCCCGCGAAGAAGCTGAGCGGGATGCTGATGACCAGCGCGCAGGGACACGAAATGACAAGGAACGTGAGCGCGCGGTAGACCCACACACCCCACGAGGCGGCATTGCCCATCAAAAGATTGATGACCGGGGGCAAAATGGCCAGCGCCAGCGCGCTGTAGCACACGGCGGGAGTGTAGACGCGGGCAAAGCGGGAGATGAACGCTTCGGAGCGGGATTTGTGCGAGCTGGAGTTTTCCATCAGCTCCAAAATCTTGGACACCGTAGACTCGCCGAAGGCCTTCGTTGTCTTGACCTTCAGAACACCCGTCATGTTGATGCAGCCGCTGATGACCTCGTCGCCGGTCATCACGTCGCGCGGGAGGCTCTCGCCCGTCAGCGCCGCAGTGTTGAGCGTGGACGCGCCCTCGACGATCTCGCCGTCGATAGGAATTTTCTCGCCCGGCTGGACGGTGATGACCGTGCCGACGGCCACGTCGTCGGGGTCGACCTGCTCGAGCTTGCCGTCGCGCTCAATGTTCGCGTAGTCGGGACGGATGTCCATCAGCGCCGTGATGTTGCGGCGGGACTTGCCGACGGCGTAGCTCTGGAACAGCTCGCCGATCTGGTAGAAGAGCATGACCGCCACGGCCTCGGCATAGTCGCCGCTCTTTTCATAGATGGCGAGCGCGATGGCGCCGATCGTGGCGACCGCCATCAGGAAGTTTTCGTCGAACACCTGATGGTTGCAGATGCCCTTCCATGCCTTGCGCAGAATGTCGTAGCCGATGGTGACATAGGCGGCGAAGTAGAGCGCGGTGGAGACGAGCATCGGCATGGGAATGAATTTCGCGGCGAGGAACAGCACCGCCGCGATCAGGATGCGGTAAAGCATCTTTTTTTGCTTTTTCGTCATAAAGATGACCTCCTTGAAGGGGGAGAATTTGAATTTTGCCTAAGAAAGCGCCCCGGTGCGTTCGTCCGGGGCGTGAGAGGGAGAAGATCTCTTACAGATAGATCTCGCAGTCGTCCTCGACCTTCTTGCAATTCTTGAGGACGGCCTTCATCACGGCCTTGGGGTCCTGACCCTCGGCGAACTCGACGGTCATCTTCTGGGTCATGAAGTTCACGACGGCGTCGGCAACGCCCTCGGTCTTCTTGGTGGCTTCTTCCATAAGGTTGGCGCAGTTGGCGCAGTCGACTTCGATCTGATAGGTCTTTTTCATGGTATGTTTCTCCTTTTCGGCACAAAATATTTAACGATTAAGCGCTTGTTTAATCTTGATGACCGTACTATAATGTCCGCAAAGGCAAAAGTCAAGGGTTGCTCGCATGTCTCTTCCGTTCGGGCGAAACAAACTTCCAAACGGGATACGGACGCGCCCGCAGGCCCCAAAAAGAAAGGCGGAACAACGATGAGCGAAGTGCATTTACCCCACCAGCACAGCGACGAGGGCACGATGCGGGAGCTGCAGGAATCGGTGGAGACGATCGGCAGCTTCCAGACCGTGGCGGACGTGTTCAAGCAGCTCTCCGACAGCAGCCGCGTGCGCATTTTCTGGCTGCTGTGCCACTGCGAGGAGTGCGTCATCGACCTCTCCGCGCTGGTCGGCATGAGCTCGCCCGCGGTGTCGCACCATTTGAGGCAGCTGCGTGAGAGCGGACTTCTCGTCTCGCGCCGCGTGGGGAAGGAGGTCTACTACCGCGCGTCGGACAGCGAGCAGGCGCAGCTATTGCACCGCATGATCGAGCGCACGATGGAGATTTCCTGTCCCGAGGAGGAGAGCAAGGCCGCCACCGGCGCGCCGCACCTGCCCCCGCTCGACGCCGAGGTGTACGAGGGCGGCGGCACGAGTGAGCAGATCGAGACCATCCGTGCCGTGCACGACTACCTGACGCAGCACCTTTCAAGCCGCGTGACGATCGACGAGCTGTCGCGCATGTTTTTGATGAACCCCTCGACGATGAAGGCGCTCTTCAAGTCCGTCTACGGCAGCTCGCTCGCCTCGCACATTCGCGAGCACCGCATGCAGCACGCGGCAAAGCTGCTGCTCAAGGGCGACGAGAACGTCGCGCAGGTCGCGCGCGCCGTCGGCTACGAGAGCCAGAGCAAGTTTTCCACCGAATTCCACAAGGCCTTCGGCGTCCTGCCGACGGAGTACCGGAGATCGCAGAAAAAGTGAATTATAAGAGGTCGAGCGTCCCTGCTTCCCACGGTGTTTCGCGGAAGCCGACGCGCCAGTCGACGTGGTCGACCGCCGCAAAGTGCAGCGACGAGCACGCGGTGTGGAGCTTCCCCTGCGCCGCTTCGCCCACGACGATGGCGACCGGCCCGTCCGCGCCGCCGATAATGCCGAAGCAGAAGGCGTTCTGCGCCTCGGGCGCAAAGGAAGCGGTCTCACGTTTGACCTGGCGCGGGCGGTCACTTTCGACGCAGTCCTCGACGAAGATCGAGTTTTCCGGCGGCTCGGGCGTGAGCGTAAAGCTGATGGCTGTGAAATGCGTCGGATAGTCGAACCGCGGGTCGAGATTCATCCGCTCGCGCGGCAGTTCCTGCGGCTCGACCTCCTGTACGGCGAGCGTATACTCTGTGCCGCGGTAGGAGAAGGCAAACGTATCGCCCGCCTTGTCCGCGCGGAAGCGCGCCCCGGGGACGCGCACCTCGTCCGCCGTCATCGTGACGGCGAGCGACTTGAGCTTCGGCGCGCGCTTCGTGACGAACGGGAATGCCGCGCGGCGGATGCTCCAGCCATACGCGCGGTCAAGGCCGTAGTGCGCCATGGCGGGCTCTGCGTCGGCGCAGAAGCCGGGCTGCTCCGGCAGGAAAACGATGCCGCAGCCGTGGCTCGTGCGGAGCTTCGCACCGTTCAGGGTGAGGCTGGGGGTAAAACCGAGGCTGAGCGGGTGCTCGCGCTCCATCTGTTCGCGTTCGTCGCGCGAGAAGTCGATGGACTCGTCGCTTTCGGGATCGATCCCCCACTTTTCCATAAAGCCGCGCAGCGCGGAAGCCTCCGTGCGCATGCAAAAATCAACGACAATGCCCTTTGAACAAACGTAAACCGACGGCACGAACCAGTCGCGCCCCGCCCACGAAAACCACTTTTGTACAGGCATTTCCCTGCCCGCGCGCTCGCGCCCATGGTGGCCCCAAAAGCTGCCGTCAAAGTAGACCTTCCAGTCCGTTTTCTGTTCGGGCGCGTCGGGATTCATTTCGGGATCATAAAAGTCCTCGGTGAATTTGAGCTTGCTGAGATCGAACTCCGCTTGCAGCTCGCGCAGGTATTGCCACGGCCGCTCCATCGGCGTGAGGGAAAAGACTGTGGTGATCTGCGAGAGCACCGCCTTCTGCTCGTCCGTCGGCGGATTCTCGGCAAGGAAGGCGTCGAATTGCGCCTCGTCCCACTGCCACGCCTGCTCGAGCGCCGCACTGTCGCCGGTCGCGAGCAGTAGGCGCAGAAAATCGCTGAAATCGCGCGCGATGACGTGCACGCAGTCCTTGCCGCCGTTCATCGGGCTTACGGCGAAGACCGTTTCGCCAAAACCGCGGACAAAGCAGAAGTGGATGCCGTCCACGCCCGCCCAGCCGAAGATAGAAGCGCCCTTGGGCGTGCAGAAATAGGGATCGTTGTCCTCCCGCCGCATCACGCTGAGGGGCGATAAGTCAAGATGCTTGCGCAGAAATTTTTGATAAAACGCCGCCATGGAAGGCCCTCCTTTGGAGCTCAGGTTTTTCATAGCATACCATATGGGTGCGGAAAAGTCACCGGAATTGCAAAAGCTGTGGATTTTTCGCGCCGGAAGCCGCGCTGCGGCCTTGCCACGCTCTCGCGAACATGATATACTATATTGCTAAACTATCGAGATTCGGGAGGAAACATCCCTTGGAACGCAAAGAAGTCATCGTCAGCGAGCAGGAGCTCGCGCGTCAGAAGGAATTTACGCGCAAGATGCGCGAGATGAACGACCGCCGCACCCGCACGCCGCTCGCGCTGGTCGACACGTTCGGCTGCCAGCAGAACGTGGCAGACGGCGAGGTGCTCATGGGCATGCTGCGCGAGATGGGCTACGAGCTCACGCGCGACGAAAATCAGGCCGACGTCATCCTGCTCAACACCTGCGCCATCCGCGAGCATGCGGAAAAGCGCGTTTACGGCCACTTGGGCCGCCTCAGCCACACGAAGGCCGCCAAGCCGGACCAGATCATCTGCCTCTGCGGCTGCATGGCGCAGCAGAAGGTCGTGGCCGACAAGGTAAAAAATTCCTACCATCACGTCGACCTTGTGCTTGGCCCCCAGGCCGAATGGCGGCTCCCCGAGCTGCTGCACGAGGTGTACACGAAGAATAAGCGCGTTTTCTCCATCGAGAACGAGCATGGCCGCATCGCCGAGGACCTCCCCATCGTGCGCGAGGGCGGCGTGCGCGCGTGGGTGAGCATCATGTACGGGTGCAATAACTTCTGCTCGTACTGCATCGTGCCCTATGTCCGCGGCCGCGAGCGCAGCCGCGAGCCGGAGAAGATCATCGAGGAATGCCGCGGCCTCATCGCCGAGGGCTACAAGGAGATCACCCTCCTCGGCCAGAACGTGAACAGCTACGGCAAGGACTTGGGCACCGATTACGACTTTGCAGACCTGCTCGCCGCCATCAACGCCATTCCCGGCGACTATTGGCTCCGCTTTATGTCGAGCCAGCCGAAGGACGCGACCAACAAACTTTTCGACACGATGGCACGCTGCGAGCACGTTGCAAAGCAGCTCCACCTCCCCGTCCAGTCCGGGTGCGACCGCGTTCTGGAAGCGATGAACCGCCCCTATACGCGCGCAAAGTACGAGGAAATGATCGCCTACGCGCGAAGCGTCATGCCAAGCATGGTGCTCACGAGCGACGTCATCATCGGCTTCCCGGGAGAGACCGAGGACGAAGCGATGCAGACTGTCGATCTTGTAGAAAAGACGCAGTTCGACGCGCTCTTCACTTTTATTTTCTCCCCGCGTCCCGGCACGCCGGCGGCGAAGATGGACGACCCCGTCTCGCGCGAGGAAAAGCAGGTCTGGTTTGAAAAGCTCGTCGACGCGCAGAACGCCATCAGCGCGAAAAAGCACGCAGCCTACATCGGCAGGACGGTCAAGGTGCTGGTCGACGGCGAGAGCGACGACGAGGCCTTCCCCCTCGCCGCGCGCACGGAGGGCAACCGCCTCGTGCGCATGAAGGGCGACAAGGCCCTGATCGGCACATTTGCCAAAGCGAAGATCACCGACAGCAACACCTGGGCGCTCTACGGCGAAGCGGTAGAGGAATAAAGAAAAGGGGGCTTTTTGATGAAAGTCGTCATTTTGATGGAAAACAGCACGTGCAGAGACACCGTCGCCTGCGCGCACGGCCTTTCGATGTACATCGAAACGGAAAAGCACAAGATCCTTTTCGACATGGGGCCCGACGCGCAGTTCATCGACAACGCCAAGGCGCTCGGCGTCGATTTGACGCAGGTCGACATCGCCTTTTTGTCCCACGCGCACAACGACCACTGCGGCGGCCTCGAAGCGTTCTTGAAGCTGAACGACCGCGCCAAGGTCTATATGCAGAAGGCCGTCTGGGGCCAGTACTACGTCGTCACGCCCAGCAAGTGCGCCTACATCGGCATGGACGCGGTGCTCAAGAATTACGAGGACCGCTTCGTTCTCTGCGATGGCGTGCAGAAGCTTGACGAAGAACTGACGGTTTTCTCCGCCGTTCCGGGCCGCGAGCTGTGGAGCGGCGCGAACGACACGCTGCGCGAGAAGATCGGTGAGGACTATCCGCGCGACACGTTCCGCCACGAGCAGGATCTATTGGTCACGGAAAACGGCAAGACCGCGCTGTTCGCGGGCTGCGCGCACTGCGGCATCGTGAATATCCTGAAAAGCGCCGAGGACGTGCTCGGCAGAGCGCCCGACGCGGTGTTTGCGGGCTTCCACCTCTATAACCCCTCGCTCGGCAAGAGCGAGCCGGACGAGCTGGTCGACGCCGTGGGCGAAAAGCTGCGCGGCGACAAGGTCGCGCACTACTTCACGGGCCACTGCACGGGCAAGGAAGCCTATGAAAGATTGAAACGTAAGCTCGGCGACCGCCTCGGCGAAATGCCCGCGGGCTCCGACTTTACCGTGTAAATTTTAGATTTTAGAGAGAAAGAAAGCGAGGACGAATCATGGCCGAGATCACGCCGATGATGAAGCAGTATTTGGAGATCAAGGAACAGAATAAGGATTCGATCCTCTTTTTCCGCTTGGGCGACTTCTACGAGATGTTCAACGAGGATGCTCAGCTCGCATCGCGCGAGCTCGATTTGACGCTGACGACCCGCGACCGCGGCAAGGCGGCGGAGGATCAGACGCCGATGTGCGGCATTCCCTATCATTCGAGCGATGCCTACATCGCGCGCCTGATCGCCAAGGGCTACAAGGTCGCCATCTGCGAGCAGACCGAGGACCCTGCGCTCGCCAAGGGCCTTGTCAAGCGCGATATCATCCGCGTCATCACGCCCGGCACGGTCATCGACAGCGCATGCCTCGACGACCGGCGCGGCAACTTCCTCTGTGGCATCTTTTTGGACGGGCAGAACGCCGGCGCGGCCTTCTGCGACATGACGACCGGCCACACGCACGTGACCGCCTTTTCGGGCGACGACCGCGCAGAGCACCTGTATAACGAGTTATCCCGTTTCTCCCCCGCCGAGGCGGTGCTGAGCGCGGGTGCTTACGACAACGGTGAGCTGGTCGAATACCTTCGCGATAAGCTGTCCTGCGCGGTCGAGCGCGGCGAGAACCGCTTTGAGCTCAAAGCGTGCGAAAAAGCCATCCGCGCGCAGTTTGGCGAGGAGCGCTTTGCAAGCCTTCCGCGCAACAACCCGGCCGCGTCGCTCGCGCTGGGCGCGCTGCTCTCGTATCTGCACGAGACGCAGAAGACCGATCTTTCCTACATCAAGGACTTAGAATACTACGAGCAGGGCCGCTTCATGGAGCTTGACCTCTCCGCGCGGCGCAATCTGGAGCTGACCGAGACCATCCGCGCCAAGGAAAAGCGCGGCAGCCTCCTCTGGGTGCTCGACAAGACGAAGACCGCCATGGGCGCGCGCAATCTGCGCGCGTGGCTGACGCGCCCGCTGCGCGATGTTGCGGCCATCGAGCGCCGCCTCGGCGCGGTCGAGGCGCTGACGAAGAACACCGTCGCGCGCGAAGAGCTGATTCTGTCGCTCTCCGGCATCAGCGACATGGAGCGCCTCATCGGCCGCATCGCCTACGGCACGGCGGGCGGGCGCGACTTTGCGTCGCTGCGCAGCTCCATCGAGCGCATCACGGAGGTCAAAGCCCAGCTTACGGCGTTCACGACGGGCAGGCTGCATGAGTTAGACAACGAGCTCGACACGCTCACCGACGTGGCGCAGAGCATCCGCGAAACGCTCATCGACGAGCCGCCGTTTTCCGTGCGTGAGGGCGGCTTCATCCGCAAGGGCTACAATGCCGAAGTCGACCGCCTGCACGAGATTTTGTCGGGCGGCAAGGGGCTTCTCGCCGACATCGAGACGCGCGAGAAGGAAAAGACCGGCATCCGCACGCTGAAGATCGGCTACAACAAGGTCTTCGGCTACTATATCGAGGTCTCGAATTCGTTCAAGGACCTCGTCCCCGACACGTACATCCGCAAGCAGACGCTCGTGAACGGCGAGCGCTACATCACCGAAGAGCTCAAGAACCTTGAGCAGGAGATTCTGACCGCGGGAGATCGCGACAAGGCGCTCGAATTTGAAATTTTCACCGCCCTGCGCGAATCCGTCACCGCCGAGAGCGTGCGCATCCAGCGCGCGGCGGGGCTCATCGCCGAGCTTGACACGCTCTGCTCGCTCGCGTCCGTCGCGGTGAACAACAACTATTGCCGTCCGAGCGTGGACGACAGCGGCGTCATCGAAATTCACGACGGCCGCCACCCCGTCGTCGAGCGCGTGCTCAAGGACGCGCTCTTCGTCCCGAACGACACCTATATGGGCGAGCGCGAGGACCGCGCCGCCATCATCACCGGCCCCAACATGGCCGGTAAGTCGACCTACATGCGTCAGGTCGCGCTCATCACGCTCATGGCGCAGATCGGCTCGTTCGTGCCCGCCAAGAGCGCGCGCATCGGCGTGGTCGACCGCATCTTCACGCGTATCGGCGCGAGCGACGACTTAGCCGGCGGTCAGTCGACCTTCATGGTCGAGATGACCGAGGTGAGCGAGATCCTGCATCAGGCGACGCCTCGCTCGCTGCTCATTCTCGACGAGATCGGCCGCGGCACGTCGACCTTCGACGGCATGAGCATCGCCCGCGCGGTGCTCGAATTCTGCGCCGACCCGAAACGCTTAGGTGCCAAGACGCTGTTCGCCACGCACTACCACGAGCTCACGGAGCTTGAGGGCATTCTTCCCGGCGTGAAGAATTACAGCATTTCCATCAAAAAGCGCGGCGACGAGCTCATCTTCCTGCGCAAGATTGTCCCCGGCGGCGCCGACCGCAGCTACGGCATCGAGGTTGCAAAGTTAGCGGGCCTTCCGAACGAGGTCGTCAAGCGCGCGAACGTCATCTTAAAAGAGCTGGAGCAGGGCGGCGCGTATCAGGCAAAGCCGCGCGAGGAGACCGAGCAGGTCAGTCTCGACGCGATCGGCGAGGCTGAGGTGCTCGCGGCCATCCGCCGCGTCCAGCCGGACACGATGTCCCCCATCGAGGCGATGCAGCTCCTCTACGAACTCAAGCAGAAGCTCTCGTAATTTCCCCGGAAAAGAGGTCTCCCCATGGCAAAAAAGAAAACCGCCTCCGGCGGCATGAACCGCACCGAGCGCGTCGCCGGAACGATCTTCTTCCTCATCTATCTTCTGGTGATGCCGCTTTTGGCAACAAGAATATTCGACCTTCTGGAGGTCGTGCTCGACACCACCATCAACGATTCCCTGCGCAATGTGCTCTATTACTACACGCTCTTCGCCGTCACGGTGCTGCTCTTCCACTCCTACCTTGCGCACACGTCCTCGCGCTTTCTTGACAATTTAAACCGCGCGCTTTCGACGATGCTTCTGGGCCTTCTCGTCTTCTACGGCGCGAACGAGCTTCTCTATCGCGTGTGCAACGTGCTTTTCGACAGCCACACGAACCTGAACGACATGACCATCGCCGCGCAGGTGGCCTCCGCCCCGCACATGACGGCGCTGATCGTCGTGCTGCTCGCGCCGTTTGTGGAGGAGGTGCTCTTCCGCGGCCTCGTGTTCGGGTGTCTCAAAGAAAAGAGCAGAATATTCGCCTATATCCTCTCCTGCGCGCTGTTCGCGTTTTTACACGTGTGGACGGCGGCGGTGTCCAACTGGGACTTAGGCTATCTCATTTTGATGCTGCAATACCTTGTGCCCGGCCTTGTGTTTGCCTGGGCGTATGAGCATTCGGGCACGCTGTGGACGTCGATCCTGCTCCACATGCTCGTCAATGCCCTTTCCCTTTTCACCATCGCTTCCTAAAAGGAGGAAATCAATGCCCCATATTCAGCAATTATCGCCGCATGTCGCCGACCTCATCGCCGCGGGCGAGGTGGTCGAGCGCCCTGCGAGCGTTGTCAAGGAGCTGCTGGAAAATGCCATTGACGCCGGCGCGCAGAGCGTGACGGTGGAGATGAAAAACGGCGGCATGACCTATCTTCGCGTCAGCGATGACGGCTGCGGCATCGCGCCAAGCGAGCTGCCGACGGCTTTTCTGCGCCACGCGACGAGCAAGCTGCGCACGGCGGAGGATTTGGCTGCCATCGGCACGCTGGGCTTCCGCGGCGAGGCGCTCGCGGCGATCTCTTCCGTTTCTCGGCTCGACATTTTCTCGCGCGAGCGCGGCGCGCTCAGCGGAGCAAAGCTCCACTTAGAGGGCGGCGTCCCCGGCACGGTCGAGGACGCGGGCTGCCCCGAAGGCACGAGCATCATCGTGCGCGACCTCTTCTACAACACGCCCGCGCGCTTAAAGTTTATGAAGCGCGACAGCGCGGAGGCCACGGCCATCGCGGGCCTTGTCGGGCACCTTGCGCTCTCGCATCCGGAGGTGTCGTTCAAGCTCATCAAGGACGGCACGCAGACGCTTTTGACCCCCGGCGACGGCGCGCTGCGCTCCGCCATTTACGCCTCTCTCGGGCGTGAGTTCACGCTCTCGCTTCTTGAGGTCAAGGGCGCGGACGGCGACATGGGCGTCACGGGCTTTGTGACCTCGCCCATCGCCTCGCGCGGCACGCGCGGCATGCAGACGTTTTTCGTCAACGGGCGGCTCGTCAAATCCCAGCTTCTCACCGCCGCGCTCGAAGAAGCGTACTCCAACCGCATGATGAAGGGCAAGTTCCCCGGCTGCGTGCTGCTCGTCGAGCTGCCGCGCGACATGGTGGATGTGAACGTCCACCCTGCCAAGACCATCGTGAAGTTCGTGGGCGAAAAGCGCGTGTTTGATCTCGTTTACCACGCGGTCATGGCCGCGCTCGACAAGCGCGAGGAGGCCGAGCGCCCCCAGCCGAAGCCCGCGTCTCAAGTACAGAATCCGCGCGGCGATTTCTTCGCCAACATGACCTCGCAGCAGTACCGCGAGAGCCGGAAGACGGCGGAAAAGCCTGCTTATATGCCTGCCGGTGCGCGTCCCGTATCCGCGCCGCAGAGCGCGCCGGTGAAGCCCGCGCCCGCCCCGCAGTGGCAGACGAGAGTGCCCGCCATCGACACGCAGAGCGGCGGCAAGGCGGCGCTTTCCGACTATGTGCGCCATGAAACGCCCGCGTCCGCGCCAGTACTGTCAGCACAGCAGTCACAGCCTGTGGAAAAGTCTGTCCATTCTGTGGAAAACCATGACGACGAGGTCGTCACGCTGCCGATGCCGGAGGAAGACACCCGCCCCGTCGTGACCGGCCCGATCATCGGACCGGCGGCGGAGACTGCGGCAGAGTCCGAGCCGGAAGCGCCCGCCGTCCCCGTGTTTGCCCCTGCGAAGCAGGAAGAGCCCGAGATCGAGCAGACGACGTTCGTTCCCCCGTCCGCCGCGCCGTGGCGCATCGCGGGCGAGGTGCTCGACACCTACATCGTCTGCGAGGACGAGGATAAAAACGTCTGGCTCATCGACAAGCACGCCGCGCACGAGCGCGTGAATTTCGACCGCATGAAGGCCAATCAGGAGCCACTGATGTGTCAGGCCCTGCTCGCTCCCCTCGTGGCGGAGTTCGCCGCCGAGGAGTACAGCGCGCTTGCGGCGAATTTGGAGCTTTTGCGCGAATTCGGCTTTGAGTGCGAGGAGTTCGGCGGCGGGAGCCTGATCCTGCGCGCCATCCCCGCAGATATCGACAGCGGCGACGCCATCCCCGCGCTCGAAGAGCTTGCCGACAAGCTCGTCACCGCCCACACCGTCGACCCCGCCGCCGCGCGCGACGCGCTGCTGCACACGATGGCCTGCAAGGCGGCCATCAAGGGTGGATGGAAGAGCGATTTAAGCGAGCTGCGCGTGCTCGTCGACAAGGTGCAGAGCGGCGAGGTGCAGTTCTGCCCGCACGGACGGCCCGTGAAAGCCAAGCTCACGAAGTACGAGCTCGAAAAAATGTTCAAGCGCGCGTGAGCGCAGGAGGGAGAAGATGAAACTCGTATGCGTCGTCGGCCCGACGGGCTGCGGCAAAACGTGGCTCGGCGTCGAGCTTGCGAAAATGCTCGGCGGCGAGGTCGTCTCCTGCGACTCGATGCAGATCTACCGCGGCATGGCCATCGGTACCGCCGCGCCGACGGCGGAGGAGATGCAGGGCATTCCGCACCACATGGTCGGCGTCGCCGACCCGCGGGAAAACTACTCCGTTGCCCGCTATGCGGACGACGCGGCGAAGTGCGTCGACGATATCCTCTCGCGCGGGAAGCAGCCCGTCATCGTCGGCGGCACGGGGCTTTACCTCAATGCCCTGCTCGCCGGTCACGGCTTCGCCGGCGGTGACAAGGACGGCAGATACCGCGCGGAGTTGGAATCCCGCTGGGACAAGGAGGGCGGCGAGGCGATGTTCGTCGAGCTCCGACGCATCGACCCCGAGACCGCCGGAAATCTCCATTTGAACGACAAAAAGCGCATCCTCCGCGCGCTCGAGGTCTACTACGAGACCGGCAAGACCATGGCACAGCACAACGCGGAGACGAAACTCATCCCCCCGCGCTACGATTCCGTGCGCATCGGCCTTGCCTATGAGGATCGGGACGACATGAAGCGCGCCATCGACCTCCGCGTCGACAAAATGGTCGAGGCGGGGCTTTTCGACGAGGTCAGAGCGCTGCTCGATTCCGGGCTTCCCCGCGACGTGACGGCCATGCAGGCCATCGGGTATAAGGAGACGCTTGCCTACTTGGACGGCGAGGCCGCGCGCGAGGAGGCCATCGACGAGATCAAGCTCCGCTCCCGCCAGTATGCCAAGCGCCAGCTCACGTGGCTGCGGCGCGACCCCAGCATCCACTGGTTTTATTGGAAAAAAACGAGGATTCTCCCCGATTGCCTCGCTTTTTCGACAGAAATTCTCCATACCTATGGCGTATCCTGACTTTAACGCGGACAAGCCGTCCGCAAAAAAGAAAGGAAAGAAAAGCCATGAAAAAAATCGCAAACCTTCAGGACCTATTTCTCCTCTCTGCGCGCCGCAATCGCACGAGCGTGACGGTATTTCTCGTCAACGGCTTCCAGATGCGCGGCGTCATCACGGGCTTTGACAGCTTTGTCGTCATCTTGGAGAGCGACGGCAAGCAGCAGATGCTCTACAAGCACGCGATCTCAACGATCGTGCCCATCGCGGCCATCGACCTCAAAGGCGCGGAGGAAAGCGAGGAGTAAGCACGCCTGATCCGGGAGTGTGCCATGAAATCTACATCCGTTTCCACAAAGATCATCACGATCCTGCTCCTTTTGGCGGTCATCGGGTATTTCGCCGTGCAGGGCTACAACTACTTTGTCAGCCCCGAGACGACGACGCTCGTCTACCGCTATCACAGCGAGCGGTCCATTGCCCTGCGGGGCTACGTGGTGCGCGACGAGCAGGTCGTGGACTGCAATGAAACGCTCATCGAGCTCAAGCACGCCGAGGGCGAGCGCGTGGGCCAGGGCGACACCATCGCCTCCGTCTACCGCTCGGCCGACGCGCTGAACGCCACGCAGCAGCTCGAGACACTGCGCGCGCAGAAAGAGCAGCTTGAGTACGCCAAGAGCGCCTCGAGCGACGCGGCCACCGCGCTGCGTCTGGATACCGACATCCGCGAGCAGATCATCTCCGTGCGCGCGGCCTACGAGTCGGGCGCGTACAGCTCGCTCGACACGCTGATCCCCCAGCTCAAAACGACGGTCTTGAAGCGCGAATACGCCTACAACGGCAGCGATGACTTAACAGCGAAGCTCGACGAGCTGAACGCGCAGATCACCGCGCTCTCGGGCGCGGCGAGCGGCGGCACGACGCGCATCACAGCGCCCGTGTCGGGGACTTACAGTGCCGTGGCCGACGGGTACGAGAGCGTGCTGACGCCGGAGGTCCTTGAGACGATGACGCCCTCGCAGCTTTCGTCCGCCGCGCCGCAGAGCGTTTCGACCACGGTGGGCAAGCTCATTCAGGGCAGCGCGTGGTACTTCGCCGCGAACGTGAACGAGAAGGACGCCGCGTCCCTGAAGGAGAACAGCAGGCTGACGCTCCGCATGGCGTCGGGCGTCGACTTTGACCTGCCCGTCACGCTCACGCGCATCAGCGCCGCGGAGAACGGCAAATGCCTGATCGTGCTCAAGAGCACGCGGTACTTATCCTACATGACGCTGCTGCGCGAGCAGAACGCCGAGCTCATCATCAGCGCATACGACGGCCTGCGCGTGCCGAAAAACGCGCTGCGCGTGGATGAAAACGGCGTGTCAGGCGTTTACTGCCTCGTCGGGCGCGTGGCGTACTTCAAGCCTGTGAGCATCGTCTATCAGGGCAGCGACTACTGTCTGGTGGAGCCCGGCACGATCGAAGCCGCGACGGAGAGCCAAAAGTCCCTTTACACCCTGCGCCCGAACGATGAGGTCATCGTTTCGGCAGGGGAGCTATATAACGGAAAGGTCGTAGATTAGAAATGAGCATTGCTGAAAACATCGCGCGCGTGCGCGCAAACATTGCCGCGGCCGCCAAAGAGGCGGGCCGCAATGTAAGCGAAATCACCCTCGTTGGCGCGAGCAAGATGAACGACGCGGACGCCTGCCGTCAGGCCATCGCCGCGGGCATCGACGTGCTGGGCGAGAACCGCGAGCAGGAGATGACGAAAAAGCTCGCCGAGCACGCCTATGACGGCGCGCCCCTGCACTTTATCGGCCACCTCCAGCGCAACAAGGTGAAAAATGTCGTTGGCAAGGTCGCGATGATCGAATCGGTCGGCTCGCTCGAGCTGCTCTCTGCCATCGACAAGCAGGCCGAGAAGCTGGGCATCGTGCAGGATATCCTGCTTGAGGTGAATATCGGCGGCGAGGAGGCCAAGAGCGGCTTTGCGCCCGAGAGCCTGGAGCAGGCGGCGGAAGAGGCCAAAAAGTGCGCAAATGTCCGCGTGCGCGGCCTCATGTGTATCCCGCCGGTCGCCGAGGGCGAGCACGGCAGCCTGCCCTACTTTGAAAAAGTTCATGCACTTTTTGTTGACATCAATGCCAAGTTGTATGATAATACACTTGATATACTGTCAATGGGCATGAGCGGAGACTACGAGGACGCGGTGCGCGCAGGCGCGACGATGGTGCGCGTCGGCACGGCGATCTTCGGCGCCCGCAATTATACGATTTGATCGAGGAGGTCTTGATACCATGGGTATTTTGGATGATCTGAAAAAGTGGGCTCACCCCTACGAGGATGAGGACGAGGAATATGAAGATGATTTCCCCGATCTGAGAGACCGCGGCGACACGGGCGCCTTTGCCGACCGCCGCAGCGCCGAGCGCAAGGCGGAGGACCGCCGCAACAAGGTCGTGAACATCAACGCGACCACGCAGCTCAAGGTCGTGCTCGTCAAGCCCGAGCGCTTTGAAAACGCGAGCGAGATCGCCGACCATCTGAAGGAAAAGCGCACGGTGGTCATCAACCTTGAGTCCACGAACAAGGACATTGCAAGAAGACTGATCGACTTCCTCTCCGGCGTGGCCTACGCGGGCGAGGGCAAGATCAAGAAGGTCGCGGCCAACACGTACATCATCACGCCCTATCATGTGGATATCATGGGCGATCTGATCGACGAGCTGGAAAATAACGGCCTCTACCTGTAAAGAAACGGAGAGTGGGATAGCATGCTGACACCGCAGGAAGTTTCCGGCCGCGCTTTCAGCAAAGCGGCCTTCGGCGGATATAATATGGCGATGGTCGACGAGTTTCTCGACGAGCTGACCGACGATTATACCTCGCTCTATAAAGAAAACGCCGCCCTCAAGGCCAAGCTCAAGGTGCTGGTCGACAAGGTGGAGGAGTACCGCGCGACGGAGGATTCCATGCGCGCCGCCCTCCTGACCGCCCAGCGCATGGCCAACACCATGGTCGAAGAGGCCGAGGAGAAGAAAAAGGCCGTGCTCGCCGGCGCGGAGGACGAAGCCCGCGCCAAGATCGGCGCGCTGCAGAGCGATGTCGAGCTCGAGCAGCGCCGATTGAACGCGGCCAAGGCCGCGACGGCGGAATTTTTGCAGAAGACGCGCGAGCTTGCGCAGGCGCAGCTTGCGCTCATCGAGCGCGCGCCCGACCTGACACCCGAGGAGATCGCGGGCGGCGAAAAGACCGAGCAGAAGACCGAGGCCGACGTGAGCGCCATCGAGGAAACGATCCTCGCGTCCTTCCGCCCCGCGGCGGAGGAGGCCGCGCCCGAAAAGGCGCAGGAGGCCGCTCCGGCAGAGGAGCAGAGCGCGCCGAAGGCCGAGGAGCCCAAGGCAGAGCCGCTCGAGCCGGACGACAGCCCGTTTGTGGAAACGGCCAGCCATGCCATCCGGCTGGATGACCTCAAGTTCGGCCGCAACTATCACGGAGAAGAGTAACAGCAAAAGGGCGGTTTTGGCCGCCCTTTTATTTTTTCTTTGACCGCAGCGCGGCGAAAAGGAGACGACATGAACAAAAAGCCCATCATCGCCTTTCTCTACGACTTTGACAAGACCCTCTGCACGACCGACATGCAGGACTATACGTTCATCCCCTCGCTCGGCTACACGCCCGGCGAGTTCTGGAGCATCGCGAATTCCTTCGGCTTTGAGAACCGCATGGACGGCCTGCTCGCCTACATGTACACGATGATCGAGGAGTGCCGCAAAAAGGGCATCCGCCTGGACCGCGACTACCTCGTCTCCTGCGGGCATGCGATCGAGCTGTTCCCCGGCGTGCAGGACTGGTTCTCGCGCATCAACGCCTTCGGCGAAACGCTGGGCGTGGAGATCGAGCACTACGTGCTCTCCTCCGGCCTGCGCGAGATCATCGAGGGCAGCGGCGTGAGCCACGAATTTAAGGAGATCTACGCCTGTGAGTTTTTCTACAACGAAGAGGGCCTCGCCTCGTGGCCGAAGCTCGACGTCAACTTCACAAACAAGACCCAGTTTGTCTACCGCATCAACAAGGGAATACTCGATGTCGCGAAGGACAAGGAGCTCAACGCTTCGATGCCCGACGACTCCAAGCGCATCCCGTTCACGAACATGATCTACATCGGCGACGGCCTTTCCGACGTGCCGTGCATGAAGATGATGCGCGCCTACGGCGGGCAGGCGGTGGCCGTGTATCAGGACAGCAACCGCGCGGGCGTGGAGGACCTGCTCGCCAAGGGGCGCGTGGACTTCATCTTCCCCGCGGACTACCGCGACGGGACGCTCTTTGACGAGACGATGAAAAATATCGTCCGCAAGATCGCCATCGCCGACGCGCTGGCCGAGGAAAACCAGCAGCAGCTCCGCTCGCTCGGCCGGAGCGAGGTGCCGCAGCAGGTGGGGCTGTTCTGATGGTCAATTTGCGCTGCCCCGTCTGCGCCGGGGCGCTTGAAAAACGCGCGGGGGCCTATCTCTGCCCGAAAAACCACAGCTTTGACATCGCCAAGAGCGGATACGTCAACCTCCTGCTCAACTCCTCGCAGGGCCACCACGGGGATGACAAGCTCATGGTACGCGCCCGCCGCGACTTTTTGGACAAGGGCTATTACGACCGCTTCATCGCCGCCGTTGCGGACGCCGCGGCGGAGTTCACGCCGCCGGAGGCGACGGTCCTCGACGCAGGCTGCGGCGAGGGGATTTATTCTCTTGCCGTTCTGCGCGCCATCGAAAAAGCGGGCAAGCACGGCGAGCTTTTAGGCGTCGACATTTCGAAGACCGCGCTCCAGTACGCATCGAAGCGCTCGCCGGACTTCACGCTCTGTGTCGCCTCGTGCGCGCATCTGCCGGTCGAAGACGGCAGCGTCGACGAGGTGCTCAATATCTTCTCCCCTTTCGTGCCGGAGGAATTTGCGCGCGTGCTGAAGCCGGGCGGCTATCTTCTGCGCGCCTATCCCCTGCGCGAGCATCTGTGGGAGCTCAAAGCGCTCATCTACGACACGCCGCGCGACAACCCGCCCACGCCGCTTACGACCGAGGGCTTCACGCTCGTCGAAACGCGCGAAGTGCGCGATATCATTCATTTATCCTGTAATGAGGATATTCTATCTTTGTTCCGCATGACGCCGTACTATTATAAGACGGGGGCCAAGGATCAGCAAAAAGCTGAGCAGGCTCAGGAGCTTAGTGTCAAACTGGCGTTTGGGCTGGCGATTTATCAAAAGGATTGATGATACTCCCGCACTATGCGGGAGGGGAGAGCGGCGTGCGCGCCGCGGCACAAAAGGGGGCCATTCTCTTTCACAAAAGAGAATGGCCCCCTTTAAATCCCCCAAGAGAAAGGTTTTTGATTGGCAGTCTCGGGCTCGAATGACTTTTGCGCCTCCGGAATGAGAGTGCCTGTGTGCGGCGTTGCCGCGTTAGCATTGCAAGACGATTTGCCTCTGCTTCTATTATCCGCTGCCGCTCTGCCCATCTTGTAGAAGTACAGCCTAATTTCCGTCTACCGGAGCACTCATCAATGCGGCGAGCGCCAGCAATGCCGCATTCCGCACGCAGTCCGCCGCCAAGCAAACGTCACTCGCGCCTCACGATAGTAAGGCGCGGTTGAGAGTTGTTACGAAACGTAGGGATTCATGGCGAAGCCATGTACACCGCACTTACATTGCGCAGCGCGTGCAGCTCTTCAAGATCGAGACTGCCAATGTGCGGGGTCGAGGGGGAAGGCCCCTCGTCCTTTCTCTTGGGGGTGTAAGGGGGATATTCTCTTTCTGAGAAAGAGAATATCCCCCTTTTACGCACTCCCGCACGGTGCGGGAGCTCCCCCGCCGCGCAGCGCGCGGCATTATAATCTTTTTCCATACATGAAAAGATCACATTTGAGCATGCCATTGTACAACTTACGTTTCTTATCGGCAAAGCGCCCGTAGCAACGCTCAAAGTCAGGATGTGACGACAGCACATACACCCGCCAGGTGTCGGGCAGCTTATCCATCGCCTTGCCGAAGGCTTTATAGAGCTCGCCCGCCTCTTCGCGCTCAAGAAGGCGCTCGCCATACGGCGGGTTCGTCACAATGCGGCCATACAAGCCGCCCCAGTGGAAGCGCGTGGCGTCGTCGACCTCGAACTTGACGATGTCGTCGACCTCGGCGAGCTCGGCGTTGTGGCGCGAGAGCTCGACGGCGTCGGGGTCGATGTCGCCGCCCCAGATCTCGTACTTGCCGTGGAATTCCTTGTCCATCGCCTCGTCGGCTGCATCGAGCCAGAGCATTTTGTCGAGCGACGCCCAATGCTGCGCGGCAAAGCTGCGGTTGAGGCCCGGCGCGCGGTTGCGCGCGATGAGCGCCGCCTCGATGGCGATGGTGCCGCTGCCGCAGAAGGGGTCACAGAACGGGTCGCGGCCATTGTAGTGCGAGAGCTTGACCATCGCGGCGGCGAGTGTTTCCTTGAGCGGGGCGGCCACGCCGTGGGCGCGGTAGCCACGCTTGTAAAGGCCCTCGCCCGAGGTGTCGAGCCCGACGGTCACTTCGTCCTTCATGATGGAAAAGCGCACCTGATAGCGCCGCCCCGTTTCGGGGAGCTGCGCGATGCCGTAGGCCGCGCTCAGGCGGTCGACGACCGCCTTTTTGACGATCGACTGGCAGGCGGGCACGGAGTGGAGCGTCGAGTTGATGGAGTAGCCCACGACGGGGAACTCGCCCTCGCGCGGGATCCAGTCCTCCCAATGCACCGCGCGCACGCCCTGAAAGAGCGATTCAAAATCCGTCGCGCGGAACTTGTGCAGAACCAGAATAACGCGTGCACCGCAGCGCAGATTGAGGTTGAGGCGCGCGATGTCGCGCGCCTCGCCGCGGCAGAGGACGCGGCCGTTCTCAACGCGCACGTCAGAAAGTCCCAGTTTTCTGATCTCATCGCCCACTAAGCTCTCAAGGCCCAAGAGGCAGGGAATGACAAATTCCAGCATAATAACGCTCCCGAAAAAATGATTTGACTTTAGTATAGCGGATGGGAACAAAAAAGGCAATCGCCGCGTCAAAATAAGCATGGTAAAGCGGTGGAGCGTGTGGTACAATAGGAAAAACAGCGCGGAAAGAGCGCTGTCACATGAATGTAACATCAAACTTGCGCGAAATTTTTCGAAAAAATACGGAATGCAACACTAAAGTTGCTGGAAATGGACGCGCGGTTTTGCTATCTTATCCTCAGACAGAGAAACGGAGGGAACGCAATGGCATTTGGCGAGCGGCTCCAGGAGGTCCGCAAACGCAGCGGACTGACACAGGAGGAATTTGCCGAACAGCTTCAGGTCTCACGCCAGTCGGTCTCGCGCTGGGAGTCGGGCCGCGGCTACCCTGAGATGGAGAAGATCATCTTCATCTGCAACCGCTACGGCGTAACGATGGACGAGCTGTTCAAAGAAGAAGTCCCCACCCCCGGCGAGCCGCCGGTCGAAGCCCCGCTGCTGTCCGCGCGCACGCTCGGCAGCGAGTTGTCGAACCTGTACGCGAATCTGTCGCCCTACAACAAAAGCATCGGGATCATGCTGCTGACCGTCATCGCGATGATCGGTCCGGCATACGTCTACTGTATGCGCAGTTTGAAAGGAGGAGCAGATGAAATGATGACCATTATCTGGATCGCCGCCATCATCATCTTCGGCATTGCCGAGGCGGCGACGGCGGGGCTGGTGTCGATCTGGTTCGTCGTGGGCGCGGTGGCCGCGCTGGTGGCGACGGAGCTGGGCGCGGCGCTGTGGCTGCAATTCGCGGCCTTCCTGATCGTATCCATTCTGGCGCTCATCGCAACAAGGCCCCTTGCGCGCAAGATGCTGGATAAGACGATCGTGCCCACGAATGCCGACCGTGTGCTGCACCACGAGGCCAAGGTGACCGAAACGGTGGACAACGAGAACGCCACGGGCGCTGTGTACATCGACGGCAAGACATGGACGGCGCGCAGCGAAGACGGCAATATCATCCCTAAGGGGAAAATGGCAAGAATCGTTCGCATGGAGGGCGTCAAGCTCTACGTGCGCGAGAGTAAAGAACCCAGCGAGAGAAGAGAGTAAACCCAAACTACACAACATTTTAGGAGGAAAAGAACTATGGAATGGATCGGCTATATCGGTATCGGCATTTTAGTGCTGCTGGTGCTTCTGGTGCTCGTCACGAACATCCAGATCGTGCAGCAGTCGCGCGCCTACGTCGTTGAGCGCCTCGGCGCTTACAGCGCGACATGGGGCGTGGGCCTGCACTTCAAAATTCCGTTTTTCGAGCGCGTTGTGAAGAAGGTCAGCCTCAAAGAGCAGGTGGCCGACTTCGATCCCCAGCCCGTCATCACGAAGGATAACGTCACGATGCAGATCGACACGGTCATCTACTTCCAGATCACCGACCCCAAGCTCTACACCTATGGTGTCGAGCACCCGATGAACGCCATCGAGAACCTGACGGCGACGACCCTTCGTAACATCATCGGCGAGATGGAGCTTGACCAGTCGCTCACGAGCCGCGATGTCATCAACGCCAAGATGCGCTCTATCCTCGATGAGGCCACCGACCCGTGGGGCATCAAGGTCAACCGCGTGGAGCTCAAGAACATCCTGCCGCCGCGTGAGATCCAGAACGCGATGGAAAAGCAGATGAAGGCCGAGCGCGAACGCCGCGAGTCCATCTTGCAGGCCGAGGGCCAGAAGCAGTCTCAGATCCTCGTGGCCGAGGGCGAAAAGCAGTCCACCATCCTGCGCGCGGACGCCGAAAAGCAGGCGGCCATCCTCAAGGCCGAGGCCGAGCGTCAGGCCGCCATCCTCAAGGCCGAGGGTGAAGCGCAGGCCATCCTGAACGTGCAGCAGGCACTTGCCGACTCCATCAAGATGCTCAATGAGGCCAACCCCAACGAGCAGGTCATCAAGATCAAGGCGCTCGAATCGTTCGAAAAGGCTGCCGACGGTCAGGCGACGAAGATCATCGTCCCGAGCGAGATTCAGAGCCTCGCCGGCCTCGCCGCGAGCTTCAAGGGGCTGCTCGAAGAAGAGAAGAAGTAATTTCAAAAAAGAGGCTCTGCCTCTTTTTTGAGAAAGCCGCACTCCGCTTCGTGCCTTGCCGCCCTTGGCGGCTGCGACACGCGCGGAGCGAGAGGAGTAAATCGCCACGCGCCGGTCGCGGCGATTTACGACCTCAATTTTTTCCGCGTCTGCGGACGCGGAATTCTGCGAAGCATTTTGTCATAGTCAAAAAAGGAAGAGGTTCCCGATGGGAACCTCTTCCTTTTTTGATGTAAGGTGTTGCGAACTCAGCCCTCGGAATCCGTGCGGTTTCTCCAGGAGATCTCCTGCTCGAGCTCGTAGCGCAGCTTCTTGTTCTCCTCGACAAGCTCGTCGTAGTGCTCGCCCTGCACGTAATACTTGACGAACGTGAACGTTGCCTCGTCAAGCTCCTCTTCCGTGTAGGACGGGAGAAGCGAGCCATTCTTGCGCTGAAGGCCGGAGATATTCACGACCACCAGGCGGCGGTGCTGCTCGGAGAGCTGGAAGAGCTGGAGCTTTGCGGGAATTTCAAGCCCTAAGTCATAGGTGCTGTTCACGCGCTCCATGATGTTGCGGTACTCGGGCTTGGCCGAGACGATGACGCCGTGCTGCATAAACAGTTTCTTGAGGTAGTCCACAGAAACGTCCTCGCGGGTGATCGTGCCCTTGCCGAGACCTGTGAGCATCGTGTTAGACAGATTCAGGCTGACGTAAACTTCTTCGCCGGTCTTGGGATAGCTCATAATTTGCCTCCATTAAAGTCTGCGCCGCAAGCGCGGCTGGGATTGATATGACATTTTTATGGTAGCATGGCGGAGCGGAAAATACAAGCGGCAGGTTGTATGAACTGTCGCTTACAAATTTGTCGGAATCGCCGCCGCGGCGGGATTTTCCTTGACAAGAGCGCGCGCCGCTGATACACTTTCCTTGTCTATTACGGGTGCGCACCTACCGGCAGTCAGGCGGAAGTCTGGCTGCCGTTTTGCATCCGGCATTTGAATAGGAGGGAATATTTATGGCTTACTTCTGGCCGCTCATTCTCGTTGTGGCGTCGAACAGCGTGTATCACATCTGCGCCAAATCGCTGCCCGAGAGCGTTGATCCGCTCGCGTCGCTCACGGTCACGTATCTGATCGGCTCAATCTTTTCGGGCATCCTGTATTTTGTGACGAACCGCGGCGGGGCGAACCTTCTGCACGAATACAGCCAGATGAACTGGGCGCCGTACCTGCTCGGTCTCGCGGTCGTCGGTTTGGAAGCTGGCAGCATGCACGCCTACAAGGCGGGCTGGCCGGTCAGCGCGTTTCAGGTGTCGTCTGCGGCGGCCATCGCGACGATTTTGGTGTTCATTGGGTATCTTGTCTACCACGAGGCCATCACGGTCAACAAGCTCGTGGGCCTTGCGCTGTGCCTTGTCGGGCTGTTTTTCCTCAACAAATGAGTTGTGCCGCGGCTTTTGCCGTGGTATGATGGGGAAAACTTGTTTTAAAGAAGGAATTTTGATCTATGAAAGCTGCACGCGACTATCCGATCCTGACCGTCACCGCCAAGGGCACGCGCTGGCTCGAGAGCGGCCACCCCTGGGTGTACGACTCCGACGTCGCCCGCGAGCCGGACGAGAGCGAGTGTGAAAACGGCGCGCTCGTCGACGTGGTGTCGGAAAAGGGCAAATATCTCGGCACGGGCTTTTTGAGCAGACTCAGTAAGCTCCGCGTGCGCATCGTCTCGCGCAACGCGAACGACCGCTTTGATGAAAATTTCTGGCGGCGGCGCGTACGCTACGCCTGGGACTACCGCAAGGCGGTCATGGACGGGCAGACCGGCTGCTGCCGCCTGATCTTCGGCGAGGCGGACGCCTTCCCCGGCCTGACGGTCGACCGGTTTGAAAATCTTCTCGTCACGCAGACGCTCTCGCTCGGCATGGAAAAGATCAAGGACATGCTCTTCCCCCTCATTGTTGAGGTGCTGGAGCAGGACGGCGAGACGATCGACGGCCTTTTTGAGCGCAACGATGTCGTGCTTCGCGAAAAGGAGGGCTTGACGCAGAACAAGGGTTGGTTTCCCCTCCCCGGCAAAAAAACGCCCGAGAGCCCCATCACTGAAATTTGCGAGAACGGCGTTTTCTACCGTGTGGATGTCGAAAACGGGCAGAAGACGGGCTTTTTCCTCGACCAGAAGTTCAATCGCCTCGCCGTCGCGCACCTCGCGCGCGGCAAGCGCGTGCTCGACTGCTTCACGCACACGGGCTCGTTCGCACTCAACGCCGCCAAAGGCGGCGCAGAGCACGTGACGGCGGTGGACGTGTCCGAGAGCGCCATCGAAATGGCGCGCGCGAACGCGGCGCGCAACGGCCTTGAGGACAAAATGGACTTTCTCGCCGCCGACGTCTTCGACCTGCTCCCGCAGCTCGAGGCCGCGCACGAAAAGCCCTATGACTTCATCATCCTCGATCCCCCGGCGTTCACAAAGTCTCGCCGCACGGCGAACAACGCCGAAAAGGGGTACAAGGAGATCAACCTGCGCGCGATGCGCCTGCTGCCGCGCGGCGGCTACCTTGCGACCGCGTCGTGCAGCCACTTCATGCCCGCCGAACGCTTTGAGCGGATGCTGCGCTCTGCCGCCGCGGACGCGGGCGTCGAGCTGCGGCAGATCGAAGCGCGCACGCAGAGCTGTGACCACCCCATCCTCTGGAACGTGCCGGAGACGGATTACCTCAAGTTCTACTTATTCCAAGTGGTATAAATTGATATAAAAAATCCCCGCTGTTTACAGCGGGGATTTTTTTGGTTGTTTATTTGTTTTCGTCAGTGTTTTCCGCGGAAGTATCCGGCGCTTCGGGCTCAGTCGAGGGCTTGTCCTCAGTCTGAGCATCTTCGCCCTTGTCCTCCGGCGGCATTTCGATCTTTTCGCTCGTCATCGAAATGTGCTTGGCGGGCGCTTCGATCACGCTCGGCTGCGAGGGGCGGAAGCCGTCCTCGCTCTTGCGCGTGGAAGCGTAGGCCTCTTCGACGGTCGAGGGATCGCGGCCTTCGAGGATAGCGACCATTTCACCGCCCGTGATGGTCTCCTTTTCAAGGAGGTAGGCGACGACCTTGTCCATATCCTCGCGGTTGTCGCGGATGACCTGTATGGCGTCCTTGTAGCACTCGTCGAGGATACGCTTGACCTCGCGGTCCATGATGGCGGCGGTATCCTGCGCGCAGTCGAGGCCGTAGCCGCCGTCAAGGTACTGATTGCGCACCGACCCGAGCGCGACCATGCCGACCGCGTCGCTCATACCGTACATGGCGACCATGTTGCGCGCGATGCTCGTCGCCTCCTGAATATCCTGCGAGGCGCCGTTGGTCATCGTGTTCATCACGACCTCTTCGGCCGCGCGGCCGCCCATCGAGACGGCGATCTTCGCCATCAGCTCATCGCGCGTGCGCAGGTTCGTCTTGTCCTCTTCAGGCATCAGGAGCGTGTAGCCAAGGCTTCCCTCGGTGTGCGGGACGATCGTGATCTTCTGCACGGGCTCGGCGTTTTTCTGCTTGTAGGCGACCATCGCGTGGCCGACCTCGTGATAGGCGACGAGCTTCTTTTCAAACTCGGTGAGGACGCTGCCTTTCTTCTCGCTGCCCGCGATGACGAACTCGAACGCCGCGAGCATGTCCTCCTGCGTAACGAGCTTGCGTCCCTTGCGCACGGCGCGGAGCGCCGCCTCGTTGGCGAGGTTTGCAAGGTCCGCGCCCACGCAGCCCGCGGTCGCGAGCGCGACCTTCTTGAGATCCACGTCCTCGGCGAGCTTGATGCCGCGCGTGTGGACCTGCAGCGTTGCTAAGCGGCCGGCGAGGTTCGGGCGGTCGACGGTGATGCGGCGGTCGAAGCGGCCGGGGCGCAGCAGCGCCTTGTCGAGCACCTCCGGGCGGTTCGTCGCGGCAAGCACGATGACGCCCTTGCTCGGGTCAAAGCCGTCCATTTCGGCGAGCAGCTGGTTGAGCGTCTGCTCGCGCTCGTCGTTGCCGCCGCCGTAGCGCCCGCCGTCGCGGGATTTGCCGATGGTGTCGATCTCGTCGATGAAGATGATGCAGGGGGCGACCTTCGACGCCTCGGCGAAGAGGTCACGCACGCGGCTTGCGCCGACGCCGACGAACATCTCGACAAAGTCAGAGCCGGAGATCGAGAAGAACGGCACCTTCGCCTCGCCCGCAACGGCCTTGGCCAGCAGCGTTTTACCGGTACCGGGAGAGCCGACGAGCAGCGCGCCCTTGGGGATCTTCGCGCCGATGGCGGTGTATTTTTCGGGGTTGTGCAGAAAGTCGATGATCTCGACGAGCGATTCCTTCGCTTCGTCCTGACCGGCGACGTCCGCAAACGTCACGCCGGTGGATTTTTCCATGTAGACCTTGGCGTTGGCCTTGCCGACATTGCCGATGCCGCCGATCCCGCCCATGCCGCCGGACTTTTTCGCGATGAAGTTCATCAGCAGCATGAACGCGCCGACCATCAGCACCGTGGGCAGAATATAGCTCACCATGAACGTGAGGATCGGCGAAACGGGCGGCTGATAGGGCTTGGTGTAGGTCACGCCGTGCTCATCGCACAGGGTGATCAGCTTTTCCGTCGCGTCGGGAATGATGGTGGTGAAGAGCGTATAGTTCTGATCATAGCGCTTGCCGTCGTCATCCGTGTAGGTAAAGCCGTCGACCGGCGTGATGGTGAAGACCGTGTCGCCGAATTCGATGGACTTGACCTTCCCCTCCTCCACGAGTTCGACAAGCTCGCTGTATGCGATCTCGCACGAAGACTCGGCGGTGCGGGCCTGATCGAGCATGACGGAGAGGTAGTTCACACCGATCGTCAGCAGCAGCGCCCATAGGACGATCGACCACATGCCCCCGCCGCGCCGGCGGTTCTTGTCGCCGCGATTGCGGTTGTTTCTGTTGTTTGGCTCCATGTTGTTCCTCCTGTCGGGAGACAGAAAAATGCGAAGATGCGCACTTTTTGAATTAGTGATTTCAACTATACCATATATAAGAAAATCGCACAAGTTTTCTACGGTGAATTTTCGATGAACTTTTGCTTTGTGCCCTCTTTATCTTGCCCTTGTTCTGTGTTATAGTTGCAATGGAGTATTTTATAAAAATATGTCACAAGGAGAAATTTCTTTTATGGATAAGGAACGCAAGGAAAAGACCGCGCGCGTGCAGGACGCGGAGGCCGACGGCATCATCGAGGGCCGCAACGCCGTGATCGAAGCGCTGCGCGCGGGCACGACCATCGACAAAATTTTCATCCAGAAGGGCGAGACCGATAAGACGCTCGGCCACATCGCCTCGACCGCCCGCGCCGCGGGCGTGGTTGTCGTGGACGCGGACAAGCGCAAGCTCGACTTCATGTCCCGCACGCACGCCCATCAGGGTGTCATCGCGCTCACGAGCGTGCGCGAATATGTCAGTGTTGAGGATATTTTGAACATCGCGCGCGAAAAAGGCGAAAACCCCTTGATCGTCGTCTGCGACGAGATCTCCGACCCGCATAACCTTGGCGCGATCATCCGCACGGCGGAGTGCGCGGGCGCGCATGGCGTCGTCATCCCCAAGCGCCGCAGCGCGGGCCTCACGAGCATTGTCGCCAAGACGAGCGCGGGTGCGGTGAGCTATGTGCCCGTCGCGCGCGTGCCGAACATCCCCGCGCTTTTGGAGCAGCTGCAAAAAGAGGGCGTCTGGGTCTTCGGCACGGCGGCCGAGGGCACGAGCGACCTCTACTCCGCGGACCTCAAGGGCCCCGCGGCCATCGTCATCGGCAGCGAGGGCGACGGCATGACGAGACTGGTGCGCGAAAAGTGCGACTTCCTCGTCAGTATCCCGATGAAGGGTAAAATTTCGTCGCTCAACGCCTCCGCGGCGGCGGCCATCCTCCTCTACGAGGCGGTGCGCCAGCGCCTGGGGCAGTGACGGTAAAGAAGGAACGATATGGACCCCAAAGACCTTGAATTTGAAGAAACGCTCGCCGACTCCGAGCTGCTGCTGAAAAACACGGCCCGCAGCATGGACGAGGACGCGGAATTCACGCTCGAGAGCATTCTGGCCGAGTACGGCAGCGGCACGCCCGCCGCGCCCGAACCGGAAGAAAAAGAACCCGAGCCGCCGGCGGAAAAGAAACCGCCGGCAAAGGTCGTCCCCCTGCCGAAAAAGGCGGAGGCGGCGAAAAAAACGGTGGATGAAACGGCGGATGAGACCGCCCGCATCCCCGTCATCCCCTTCCCCGGTGCGAAAAAGGCCGAAGAGCCGATAGAAGCCGAACCGGAAGAGAAAACGGACGCGGAAACCGAAGAAGAACCGCCGCAGGACGACGAGCCCAAGTCCATGAGCTTGCAGGACATCCTGGCCCAGACCGTGCAGGAGGCGCTTTCCGAGCGCGAGGACACGATCATCGAGGAGGAGCCGCCGCGCCGCGGTTTGTTCTCCCGCCGCAAGATGCGCGACACCGAGCAGCTCTACGACGACGCGGAGGAGGAAGAGGACGAGGAAGAAGCGTTCGAAGAGCCCGAACCCGAGCTCCCCGAGCCGCCGCTGACCGAAACGCTCTCCGACTACCGCGCCCAGCTTTCGGGCGCGACGAAGGCGCGCCGCGGAGCGGGCATTTTCACGCTTTTGCTGTGCGTCATGGCGGTGCTGGAGCATTTTTCCATCCTGCCGGAGGCGTACACCGCTGATCCGATGATCCGCGCGCTGCCGCTGCTGGCGGTCGAGGCCATCGTCTGCGCCATCGGCTGGCGCATTTTTGCGGGCGCGCTGCGCTCGCTCAAACAGGGAAAAGTCACGTCGGGATTTTTGACGATGCTTCTATGCCTTGTCACGCTGCTCGATACGGCACTCTATGCTTTTCTTCCCGCGCGCGCGGCGCTGTCGCTGCCGCTGCCGGTGCTGGGGGCGATGTCGGTCTACTGCGCGCTGCTGGGCGAAAGTCTGCGTCTGCACGGCATGTATGACACGTTCCGCATCGCGGCCATCGGCAATGCGCCGTATATCGTCACCGTGACGGCAGGGGGCGCGGCCAAGCGCGTGGGCCTGCCGGGCGGATTTTCGAATTCCGCGCGCGCGAACGACCCCTATTCGCGCTGGCAGAGCGTGCTGCTGCCGGTCTTCCTCGCGGCGGCGGTCGTGTTCGGCGTGCTCTCGACGCTCGAGACGAAGCAGAACGCGCTGCTTGCGTGGAACCTCTCGGTGATGCTCGCGAGCGCGGACCTGCTCGCGTTTCCGATGGTGTGCGCGCTGCCGCTCAAGCGCATCGCCGCGCGGCTTGCCAAAAGCGGCAGCGCCGTGGCGGGCTTTTCCGGCGCGGACGCCATCCGCCGGAGCAACTGCGTCATCCTGACCGATGGCGACCTGTTCCCGCCCGGAACGGTCACGCTCGGCGGGCTCAAGGTTTTCGGCGAGGAGAGCGGCAAGGTCATCTCCTACGCCGCGACGATGGCCCACGCGTCCGAAAGCGGCCTGAGCCGCCTTTTTGACAATCTTCTCGCCAGCGACGGCGGCTTCCGCGAGCAGGTCGAGGACGTCGACTTTTACGAAGAGGGCGGCGTCGGCGGCCGCATCCACGGCGAAACGGTGCTCTTCGGCACGGCGGGCTTTATGAGAAAGCGCGGCGTGAACCTGCCGCGCAACTTAGGCCTCAAGACCGGCGTGTTCCTCTCGGTCGACGGCACGCTCATCGCGGTGTTCGCCGTGAAGTACATGCCCGCGGAAAATGTCGACTGGGCGCTCCACGCCCTGCACCACAGCCGCATCACCCCCGTGCTCGCCGTGCGCGACGGCAACATCACCCCCGCGCTCTTAAAGCGCAAGTTCGGCACCGACGCGCGCGCGGTCTACCCCAAGCTCTCGACGCGCCTGGCGCTCTCCGAGCGCGGCGGCGGGCGGCCGTATGCGCTGCTCATGCGCGAGGGCCTCATGCCGTATGCCGAGGTCGTGCTCGGCAGCAAGAGATTGTGCGCGTCCGCAAGGCGCTGCACGGTGCTTGCATTTTTAGCCGCCACGGCCTCGACGCTCCTTGCATTTTATTTAACTTTTGTCGGCGCATACAGCGTGCTCACGCCGTTTTCTCTGCTCATTTACGTACTTTTGTGGTCGCTCAGCGCGCTGGTCGACGCCCTGCTCAGCGACCGTTATTGACACTTCGAACGAAGAAAACGAAAATTTGCGGAAAAATATGGTTGTAATGGCGAGAAAAACATGATATCATTTCTGCATTGAGTATTATCCCACCTTATGGCGCGAGCCGATCTGGGATTTACGATTTTCGGAAGGAGACTGACCCATTATGAGTGCAAAAGACATCCGCAATATCGTGCTGCTTGGCCACAGCGGCAGCGGCAAGACCACCCTCGCTGAGAGCATGCTGTATCTCACCGGCGGCACGGACCGTCTGGGCAGAATTGCCGACGGCAACACCGTTTGTGACTACGATCCCGAAGAGATCCGCCGCCAGATCTCCATTTCTCTGGCCGTGGCTCCCGTGGAATACGACAGCTGCAAGATCAACGTGCTCGACGTGCCCGGCGGCTTCGACTTCGCCGGTGAGGTCGCGGAGGCCGTTCAGGCTGCCGACGCTGCCGTCATCGTCTGCTCGGCCAAGGCCGGCATGAGCGTCGGCGCGGAAAAGGCGTGGAAATATTGCGAGAAGAACTCTCTCCCCCGTCTGCTCTACATCTCCAAGACCGACGAGGAGAACTCCGACTACAACGCCGCGTTCAACACGCTGCGCGAGCGCTTCGGCAAGAACATCGCCCCCGTCGTCGCCCCCATCTGGGACGAGAGCAAGAAGGTCATCGGCATCATCGACGTGCTGCATAAGCGCGCATTCGAGTTCGGCCCCGGCGGCGGCCGCGTCGAGATCGAAGTGCCTGAGAACAAAAAGCCCGTGCTCGATGAGCTCTACGACGCGCTCAAGGAGTCCGTCGCCGAGACGAGCGAGGAATTTATGGAAAAGTTCTTCGCCGGTGAAGACTTCACCTATGCCGAGATGATCCATGGCCTGCGCCAGGGCGTTAAGGACCTGTCCCTCTTCCCTGTCGTGTGCGGCTCCGCCATTCAGGGCATGGGCACGCGCATCCTGATGGATACCATCGTCGAGCTTCTTCCCCAGCCGCAGGACGCCCGCGCCCTGATGGCCGAGAATGAGGACGGCGAGTCCTCCGAGTTCGTCGTCGCGCCCGGCGCACTGCCGACCGCGTTCGTCTTCAAGACCATTTCCGACCAGTACGGCAAGTATTCCTACGTCAAGGTGCTCTCCGGCTCCATCAAGCCCGATATGCCCATGGTCAACGCCCGCACCGGCGAGACCGAGAAGCTCGGCCGCCTGTACATCCCCAAGGGCAAGAAGTATACCGAGGTCAAGGAGCTCACCTGCGGCGACATCGGCGCCATCGCCAAGATGGACAAGGTCAAGACCGGCGACACGCTCTGCGAGCCGCGCAAGGTCGTCAAGATCGAGCCCATCCCGTTCGATGAGCCCTGCTACAGCGTCGCCATCGCGCCCAAGACCCGCGGCCAGGAGGATAAGATGGCCCAGGGCCTCAACCGCCTGAACGAGGAAGATCCGTCCTTCCGCGTCGTCAACAACGCCGAAACGCACCAGATGGTCGTCTCCGGCGCGGGCGACATCCAGATCGACGTGCTCGTCAACAAGCTCAAGAGCCGCTTCGGCGTCGAGGTCGTGCTCGACACGCCGCGCGTGCCCTACCGTGAAAAGATCCGCAAGACGGTCTCCAAGCAGGGCCGTCATAAGAAGCAGACCGGCGGCAGCGGCCAGTTCGGCGACGTTTGGATCCGCTTCGAGCCCAACGAGGAGAGCGAAGAGATGGTTTTCGCCGAGGAAGTCTTCGGCGGCAGCGTCCCCAAGAACTTCTTCCCCGCGGTCGAAAAGGGCCTGCGCGAGGCCTGCGTCCACGGCCCGCTCGCGGGTTATCCCGTCGTGAACCTCAAGGCCGTCCTTTACGATGGCTCCTATCACCCGGTCGACTCGTCCGAGATCGCGTTCAAGACCGCGGCGAACCTCGCCTACAAGGCAGCCATGCCCGAGGCGTCCCCGGTCCTGCTCGAGCCGGTGTGCGAGCTCAAGGTCACGGTGCCCGACCAGTACATGGGCGATATCCTCGGCGATCTCAACAAGCGCCGCGGCCGCGTCATGGGCATGACCCCGACCGGCAACGGCGAGCAGGTCATCGAGGCCGAGTGCCCCGAGGCAGAGCTGATGAGCTACGCCATTGACCTGCGCTCCATGACCCAGTCCCGCGGCTCGTTCGTGATGCACTTCGTGCGCTACGAGCAGTGTTCCGCCGACGCACAGGCGAAGGCTGTCGCTGCCGCGAAGGCGATGCAGGAAGCGGAATAATTGCTTCTGCACAGCAGAAATAGGTAAAAAGAGAGGGCTTCTCGAAAGAGAAGTCCTCTCTTTTTCCGCGCATGGCGCGGAGGGGGAGCAGCCCGAAGAGGCTGCGGCTTTTCCCCACACCGTGTGGGGCTGCGGATAAGGGGGATATTCTCTCACGTGAGAGAATATCCCCCTTGGACCCCCAAGAGAACGCAAGGGGCCCTGCCCCTTGACCCCGCCATTGCGGGTTTGCAGCTTGAAGGGCTGCACGCGCTGCGCAGTGTAAGTGCGGTGTACATGGCTTCGCCATGAATCTTCTGCAAGTCGTTACAGATATCAACCGCGC
>OGGH01000313.1_pt1 | contig 52683 bp, 40 predicted proteins | sample 1571161 | NCBI WGS metagenome assembly OGGH01 (sample SAMEA2582053, study PRJEB24529) | metagenome | biome: Human gut stool | place: China | collected 2011 | reverse complement strand
CGTAGCTCAGCTGGATAGAGCAACGCCCTTCTAAGGCGTGGGTCGAGCGTTCGAATCGCTCCGGAATCACATGATTTGAAAAAAAATACCTGGTAGATTAAACATTTACCGGGTATTTTTTTGTATACTCAGTTGTGTTTTGTATGGATTACTTTTTACCGGACATCTGTCTCGCACAGGCAATGGCAGTGAAAACTGTTTCGTAGAGATTTAAGTTATTGAACAATCGGTCAGGTCGATACCTAGTCAAATAAGGTGATAGAAAATAGCCGTTTGCGGGTTGAAACGGAATGATTATCCCTGTTAAGATGTTTTTCTTGATCAAATCTGCTATAATTATATATCTATTGCTTATATTTACAACCTTTTTGATAGATAAGCTTGTCGATAAATATATTGACTTGTAACGTCTGAACAATATCTATTTATTTATTCCAAATACAAAAATGTATTTTTTGCACTGAAGAAGAAATGAGAAAATGGCGTATTGAAGACTCAGAAGAACTCTACAACATCACAGGTTGGGGAACTTCGTACTTTGGTATCAATGACAAAGGTCATGTAGTGGTAACTCCTCGTAAAGACGGCGCCGGTGTAGATCTGAGAGAGCTGGTCGACGAACTGCAATTACGGGATGTGGAGGCTCCTGTACTGATCCGTTTCCCAGATATTCTGGATAACCGTATTGAAAAGATCGCGAACTGTTTCAAGCAGGCTTCTGATGAATATGGTTATAAGGCGCAGAATTTCATTATCTATCCGATTAAAGTAAATCAGATGCGTCCGGTAGTGGAAGAGATTATCGGTCATGGCAAGAAGTTCAACTTAGGGTTGGAAGCCGGTTCAAAGCCGGAACTCCATGCGGTGATTGCGGTCAATACGGATTCGGATTCTTTGATTATCTGCAACGGTTACAAGGATGAGAGTTATATCGAACTAGCTTTGCTGGCACAGAAAATGGGTAAACGCATTTTTCTGGTTGTCGAAAAGATCAACGAACTGACTTTGATCGCCAAGATGGCCAAGCAGTTGAATGTCCGTCCGAATATCGGCATCCGTATTAAACTGGCATCTTCCGGCAGTGGTAAATGGGAAGAGAGCGGTGGCGATGCCAGCAAGTTCGGCTTGACGTCCAGCGAATTGCTGGAAGCACTTGATTTTCTGGAAAAGAAAGATTTGACAGATTGTCTGAAGCTGATTCATTTCCACATTGGCAGTCAGGTGACCAAGATACGCCGTATTAAAACGGCTTTGCGCGAAGCATCACAATTTTATGTACAACTGCATGCGATGGGCTTCAATATCGAGTTTGTGGATATTGGTGGCGGACTGGGAGTCGATTATGATGGTACTCGTTCTTCCAATAGCGAGAGCAGCGTCAATTATTCCATCCAGGAATATGTAAACGACTCTATTTCTACAATGGTCGATGCCAGTGACAAGAACGGTATCCCGCATCCGAACATCATAACGGAAAGCGGGCGTTCGTTGACTGCCCATCATTCCGTTTTGATATTTGAAGTGCTGGAAACAGCTACGCTTCCCGAAATGGATGAAGACTTCGAGGTGAGCGAATCTGATCACGAGCTTGTGCATGAACTGTATGAGATTTGGGATAAGCTGAACCAAAGCCGTATGCTGGAAGCCTGGCACGATGCGCAGCAGATACGCGAGGAAGCGTTGGATTTGTTCAGTCATGGTATTGTCGATTTGAAGACCCGTGCCCAAATCGAACGCTTGTATTGGTCTGTGACGCGCGAAATCAGCCAAATTGCTTCTGGGTTGAAACATGCACCGGATGAGTTTAGAAAACTGGACAAACTATTGGCTGATAAGTATTTCTGTAATTTCTCGCTTTTCCAGTCCTTGCCTGACTCTTGGGCGATCGATCAGATTTTCCCGATCATGCCTATCCAGCGGTTGGATGAACGTCCGGACCGGACGGCGACTTTGCAGGACATAACCTGCGACTCGGATGGCAAGATTGCCAACTTTATTTCGACACGCAATGTTTCCCATGATCTGCCGGTACATTCGCTGAAAGGAAAAGATGCTTATTATATCGGTGTCTTTCTGGTTGGGGCCTATCAGGAAATTCTGGGAGATATGCACAATCTTTTCGGTGATACGAATGCAGTGCATGTAACGGTAGATGAAAAAGGTTACAATATCGAGCAAGTCATCGACGGGGAAACGGTTGCCGAAGTGCTTGATTATGTCCAGTATAATCCTAAAAAGTTGGTGAGGACACTGGAAACTTGGGTGACTAAGTCTGTAAAGGAAGGTAAGATTTCGGTTGAAGAAGGTAAAGAGTTCCTTTCCAACTATCGTTCCGGCTTGTATGGATATACTTATTTAGAGTAATCCCAGTCGCTGAATTCAAAACTTAGTTGTTCCCAGCGGGCTTTCTCTTCGTTCTTCTCGTAAGGATTGGAGACCGAAAGCCCGATCAGGCGAATCGGGTGAGTCGTATATTCGATGTCTTTCAACAGTCCTTTGGCTAAAGGTAGTATTTCAGCTAAAGTCGTCAGTTCGTGGCTTTGGGTGATGCTTCTTGTCTTTTGGTTGAAATCATGGAATTTAATTTTTAAAGTAAGGGTATTTCCTTTGAAACCGGTTCGTTGCAGCCGTTCGATCAGTTCGGTCGCAACATGATATAATTCGATGATAACGGACGATTGCTGCGAAATGTCTTTTTCAAGCGTATGTTCACAGCCTACGGATTTGCGGATTCGGACGGCTTCGACAGGGCGTAAGTCTATCCCTCTTGAAAATTCATAATATAAAATTCCTGCTTTTCCGAATTGTCGGGTGAGCATTTCTTGTGAACAAGCTCTCAACTGTTCTCCGTTATGGATGCCTAATGAGTGCATCCGTTGGGCGGTGACCGGACCGATCCCCCAGAAGGATTCGATCGGCAGACGTTTGATGAATTCTTCCGCCTGGGACGGATGGATGGTGCACAGTCCGTCCGGCTTGCGGTAGTCAGAGGCGATTTTAGCCAAAAACTTATTATACGATACCCCAGCCGAGGCAATCAGATGCAGCTCCTCCCGGATTTTTTGCTTGATTGCTTTGGCTATGTCGACGGCAAGCGGGATGTTTTGTTTATTCTCGGTAACATCCAGAAACGCCTCGTCCAGTGAAAGTGGCTCGACAATGTCCGTATATTCGTGGAAGATTTCGTGTATCTGGCGGGACACCGCTTTATAGACATCCATCCGTCCGGAAACAAATGTGAGCTGAGGGCATAGGCGTTTAGCCCTTTGTGACGACATGGCGGAGCGTACGCCGAACTTCCGGGCTTCGTAGCTTGCTGCCGCTACGACACCCCGTTCCTCCGCGTGGCCGACTGCAAGCGGAATTCCGCGAAGTTCCGGATTATCCCGCTGTTCCACAGAAGCGTAGAATGCGTCCATGTCGATATGTATGATCTTCCGTTCCATTAAAATCCGTTCATCGGAACCAATACTGTCGGTATGAGTAACAGGAATCCGACTATTACCAGAAGCAATATGAATTTCCATGCCCAGCGAAACCATTTATCGTAGGGGATACGGCTGACACCCAGAACGGCGATCAACACTCCCGATGTCGGGGTGATCATATTGGTGAATCCGTCTCCGAACTGGAAGGCCATCACGGTCGCTTGCTTTGACAATCCGATCAAGTCGGAGAAAGGAGCCATGATCGGCATGGTCAGGGCTGCTTTGGCACTTCCGGAAGGAATGATCAGGTTGATCAAGGTCTGGATCACGTACATCATGCCGACGGTCGCCACTTGTCCGAGCCCTTCCATCCCTTTCGCCAGGTTGTAGAGAATGGTGTCGATGACAAGCCCTTCTTTCAGTATCACGATAATACCGCCTGCAAGGCCGACTACCAAAGCTGCGCTCATAATGTCCTTGCATCCGTCCAGAAACAGTTTGACCAGTTCGTTGGGAGTCCGGTTGTTGGCGATGCCGGCTGCCAGTCCGAGGGCGAAGAACAGGGTGGCTATCTCCATGATATACCAGCCATATCCCATCACTCCCGTTATCAGATAAAAAATCGTGAAGAAGAGTAGGTTCAGGATATAAAGATGGACTGTCTTGCGTAGGGCGAACAGGGAAGTCAGGATAAAAGCAGCTGTTAGAATGGGGAGGAGAGGCAGTCCTTTGATAACGCTGTTCCCGATTTGTAAAGTTGTTGCAGGATAATAAGCGGCGAAAATGATTTGTATGACTACCAATATACCGAAACTGATCCAAGCGGCACGTGGCGTATGATAGCTTACATCCAGCGAGTTGTTATTGTGTAGGTCCCGCCAATACTGATCTTCTTCGTAGACTAACGAAGCTTTCGGATTTTTCTTTACTTTAGCAGCATAACGCAGTATCCAGGAGAAACCGATCATATTGATGACAATCCAGCAAAATATCCGGTATTCGATTCCGGAAAAGAGCGGAATACCGGCCAGCCCTTGCGCAATACCGATTGTAAATGGGTTCAGTATCGCACCGGCAAATCCTAATCCGGCGGCGACAAAGACCATGCAAACGCCTGTGATGGAGTCATACCCCATCGAGATAGCCATCGGGACAAGCACCAGGCAAAATGCGATGGTCTCTTCACTCATCCCGAAGACAGCCCCGAATATGCTGAATAGTAGCATGATGGATGTCAGTAAGAAATTCTCCACTCCGATCTTGCGCAGGAAACGGTTGTTCTCCATTTTACGGGCGCGGCCGAGGAAACTGACGGTTCCGATATCGAAAGCCTTACTGTCGTTGACGATCCAGAACGCCCCTCCGATAATCAGGATGAAGACGATGATATCTGCCTTGTCGACAAATCCTTTGTAAAAAGCCGAGAACACCTGCCAGGTTTGCGGAACATGTTCTACCGCTTCGTAGACAACCGTTTTTTCTCCGGCGGCATTGATACTCTCTTTGTATTGTCCGCCCGGAATGATCCAGGTGAGGGCGGCACAGAAAAGAATGATATAAAATATGATGGCGTATGTATGTGGAATCTGTCTCTTTTTCATAATCCGTTTTCGTTTTCTTCATCCGTTAATGGACCTATTTCGGGAAGGATGGCACGTGCCTCCCTGTCGCTGAGGGTGTCTACATCTTTCAGTTTGCGCTGGATCACGCGTGTGCGTGTCCCTAATACCTCTTCGATCTGTCCGCTGGCCGTCTGTAAGTTCTTCTGTGCTTTTTCCAGCATGCCGCCTACCTTCTCGAATTCTTTCTTTACCGCCCCCAAGATGGTCCATACCTCGCCGGAGTGTTTCTGGATAGCGAGCGTGCGGAATCCCATTTGCAGGCTGTTCAGGATGGCGGCAAGCGTTGTCGGACCGGTGACGACCACTTTATAGTTGCGCTGTAGTTCTTCCAGCAGGGAAGAACGGCGTACGACCTCCGCATAGATTCCTTCGAAAGGCAGGAACATGATGCCGAAGTCGGTGGTGGCGGGGGGAGCCAGATACTTGTCGGAAATATCCTTTGCCATCTTTTTAATAGTTGTTTCCAATAGCTTTCCGGCTGCTTCTATAGCCTGTGTGTCGGCATGATCGTATGCATCGAGCAGCTGTTCGTAGACGTCTTTGGGGAATTTTGCATCTATCGGCAGATAGACGAATTCGCGGACATCGTCACGCCCCGGAAGTTTGACGGCAAACTCCACGACGGCATCCGATCCTTTGCGGGTGTGCACATTCGCCTCGTATTGCTCCGGCGCCAGGATTTGTTCGAGAAGCATGCTTAATTGGATTTCCCCGATGTTGCCGCGTGTCTTCACATTGCTGAGGACACGTTTTAAACCACCTACGTCTTGTGCCAGCGTTTGCATTTCTCCAAGTCCTTTCTGTACGCTTTCCAGTTGTTCCGTCACAAGCCGGAATGATTGACCGATCCGGTCATTCAGTGTCTTTTGCAATTTCTCGTCTACGGTCAGGCGGATTTCTTCCAACCGTTTTTCCGTGTTGGCGACAAGCAGGCGTTGCTGTTCGTCCAGATTGGCAAACTTTTCCCGTTGCAGGGCATTGAAGGAAGTGATCCCCCGGTCGAAAGCATCCCGGAATTCGTTCATGGAGCGCGTCAGTTCTTCCCGGTTATCCCTGGCGACGATGCGGCCTTCTTCCCGGTTCAGACGAAAATCTTCCCGAAAGTTTTTTTCGATACGTTCAAATGAACGTTGCATTTCGTCGAGCAGCCGTTTCAATTCGCCTGCGATGTCCGAATGGTCTTTCCGGGGGCGGAAAAAGACCTGTAAAGCAATGATTACAACAAGTAAGCAAATAATCAACCCATCCATTTCTTTCTATTTTGGGTCAAAGATAGAAAAAGAGTTATCGAGAGCAGTAATTAAAAAGAGTTAAAAGGAAAAACATTATTCAGATTCCTTTGTTTAAGTTATACAAAGCAGCTTATATTTGTAAGCCGCTTTTGATAAAGAACATAAAATACAACAAAAGATGGCAAAGATAACATTTAAAGGTAATGAAGTCAATACGAACGGTTCATTGCCCGCAGTTGGAGCAGAGGCTCCTGATTTTAAGGGTGTAAAGAGCGATTTATCCGAATTGCATCTGAAAGATTTAAAAGGAAAGAAAGTCGTGATTAACGTGTTCCCAAGTTTGGACACTGCCGTGTGTGCCGCATCGGTAAGACGTTTTAATAAAGAAGCCGCTTCTCTTCCTAATACTGTGGTGCTTGCCGTATCAAAAGACTTGCCTTTTGCGCAAGGACGTTTCTGTACCACGGAAGGTATCGATAAAGTGATCCCACTTTCTGCATTCCGTTGTTCTTGTTTTGAAAACGGGTACGGGATGCTGATGGTCGATGGTCCGCTGAAGGGTTTGTTAGCCCGTGGCGTGATAGTTGTCGACGAAGCCGGTAAAGTTGTTTATGAGGAACTGGTTTCCGAAATAACAAACGAACCGAATTACGAAGCCGCAATCGCTTCGCTAAAAAACTAATAAAGTAGATTATTGTTTTTCATTGGTTAAAGTTAAGGGTTAGTGTAGGAGGCTGCCGGATGTGAATCCCGCGGCCTTCGTTTTTTATATCCTGACCAGCTCATCGTTAATTTGGCAATTGCCTTATGGCTTAGTTTTGAAACAAAATCGGCGGAGGTATTGGTTTGGGTTACTATCATGGCTATGCATCCCCAATCTTTATCCGCTTACGACGCCTTTCAATCGAAGATTTGAGGAAAATAGAATATATGTACCAGTATCAAAGATATTAAAGTGGTTCACAGATTAACTTGTAACCGATTCCTCTTACGTTCAAGATCTTGATGCGAGAGTCTTTGTCCAATTTGTGGCGCAGCTTGGTGATGAAAACATGCAGGCTGCGTGCATTATAAAAGCTGTCGTCTCCCCATAGGCTCAGCAGAATGTCCTTGCTGTAGATCGGCTGGTTCTCGTTTTCGCATAGGCGTTTCAATATTTCGGATTCTTTGTAGGAGAGTTTGTCGCTTTCTCCGGCTATCAGCAAGGTCTGGACTTTCGGGTAGAAAGTGTAAAGTCCGATCTCGTAGAATTCGGTTCTTCCCTCCTCCTGTTTATATTTGATCAGGAGGGCTTTAGCGCGAACGACCAATTCACGCAGACTGAACGGTTTGCGAACATAGTCGTTGGCTCCTAATTCGAAGCCGAAGACGATGTCATCTGTTGAAGAACGGGCACTCAGGAAGAGTACAGGCACTTCTTTATTCTCCTTCCGTATCCGCCGGATCATTTCGAACCCGTCTATTTCCGGCATCATGACATCCGCGATAATCAGGTCGGGAGCATACTTGTAGAAACGATCGATCCCCTGCAGGCCGTTTCCTGCCGTTATGACTTGGAAGTCTTCTTCTTCCAGTGCATCTTTGATGATCATGGACAGGCTCGCTTCGTCTTCAACCAATAATATCGATTTCTTGTCTTTCATGTGTTTGCGGTAATGTGATTATGAAGCAACTTCCCTTTCCGGGCTGGCTTTCTACCCGGATCGTACCGTTGTGCATGTGTATCATTGTCTTGACATAAAACAGCCCGATGCCGTACCCTCTTACGGGAGGTCGCTTGCTGTTGGAAACCCGGTAGAATTTATCGAAGATATGTGCCAGGTGTTCTTCTTCTATTCCGATGCCGTTGTCGGTAATGCGGATGATGACCGAACCGTTGCGCTCTTCTGCCGTTATCTGGATGTGCGGACTATCACCGGAATATTTGATGGCATTGTCCAGAATGTTGCTCAAGATGTTGTAAAGATGTGTTCTGTCGGCTTCCAGTATAATCCTGTCCGGCATGGATTCCAGCCCGACATGAAAGGGTTTGGAGGATTTGATGCTCTGTTGTTCGACGATTTTATCGAGCAACCCGTTCAGGTCTACTCTTTCGTATTTAAGTTTGAAATCCTTTTTACGTTCCAGGCCGAGTGAAAGAATTTGCTCGACCATATTGCCGAGACGTAGCACTTCCTCGTGACAGATATGCAAGTATTTGTTTGTCTTTTCTTTGTTTCCGGTTATGTTGTAATGGATCATGGCTTCGATTGCTGCATAGGTGATTGCTATCGGGGTTTTCAATTCATGAGTGACATTGTGTGTAAAGTCATCTTTCAGTTGTTCCACTGTCTTTTGGTGGATCAGGAACCAGAACATATAAGTGAAAGAGAGGATCAGGATCAACAGGATCAGGAATGAAGAGAATAGGATGCCCGACATCATCCGGATCGTATCCCACCGGGTTGGTTCGGTATAAACCAGATAAGCCCTTTTATGATAGGTCGTGTATTCCCATTTGTGTAGGTCGTATTCTGTCTTGTCCAGGTCTGCCGGAACGGATGAGGCGATGATCGAACTGTCTTCCAGATTCCACATTTCGGTATGATGGCGAATATCCAGCCCCCTCTTTTGCAGGTGGGAGGACAGGATGCTGTCGAACTTTGCAAGGTCGACCGGTTTGACCGAATCGATCACTTCATGTAGAGCTTGCTGCATCTGTAAGCCTAACTCTCCTAACGACCTGAAATCGTTACCGACCTCCACTGCCGTGCTTTTTAGCATTTTACCCGCTTCGTTACGGAGTGTCTGGCTCCGGTATCGGGGATGATAGATATTCGTATCTAAAGGCTGCACGCTCAGTTCGGGAATAACCGAATCCTTGTCAGGAAACCGGGTACTGAGAGCCGCACCGCCTTTCGTATCGGCAATGGCGGATGTCTCTCTTTGCCTGTGCGTGACCCTGCTGAGGAAATCGGCCCGATTGAACAGTTCGATATGATCTGCATTTTTGATCGCCATCCGGATCTCTTCCTGGTTCTGCTTTTGCCGTGAGTGGTAGAGGCCGGTTATCCAGAATAGCTGATAGATGAAGAGGCCGGACAACGACAGGATGACCAGAACGATTACATATTTGAACGAAGATTTCATGTAAACAAATGTAGGGAAAGTTTATCTGATCCGGTTTATTTGGTAAGACTAAATAACATTCGTGCGGGGGGATGTTATATAGTCTTACCAAAAAGAGGCAAAGTTTGGAACTCTCGTTTCCGAATATAACCTTTACAAGAAAAAATAATACGATGAAGCATTTCTATCATTATTTGTTGACCGTTTTTCTGGCAGGGCAAGTACCTGGATGGGGGCAGAACGCAACGGAAAAGAAACACATCTTCGTGAACGACAGTATAACCGTAGATCTTCCGGAGGTGTTTGTAAAAGCGGAACGGCCGCTGGTGAAAGTGTCGGAAGGCAAGTTGCAGTACGACATTCCGAACCTGGTAAAAGATAAACCGGTCGATAACGCTTTTGATGTGATAGGCGAATTGCCCGGTATACAAAAAGATGGGGATAAGGTGTCGATTATCGGAACCCCTTCGACCTCGATCCTGATCAACGGACGCAAAAGTTCGATGACAGCGGAACAATTGGCTGGCTTATTGAAATCCACATCTTCATCCAAAGTAAAACAAATAGATGTGATGTATAGCACGCCTCCCCGGTTTGGCGTGAAAGGTGCATCCATCAATGTCGTAATAGAAAATGACAAATCTTTGAAAGACGTGCTGAAGGGGGAAATCTCTTTGACGGGTAAGCAAGGTTATTTCTTTTCTCCATCCGGTCAGGCGAACCTTTCGTATATCGGGAAGAATTACTCGGCTGATATCTCTTATTCGGCCGCTTATGATCATGGACGCCAGGAAGAGGAAATGATTGCCCGACCGACTGTAAACGATCGCCCGTACGATATTAGGCAGGATGACTGGTATAATAATGTAAGCCTTTCTCACAATATACGGGGAGCTTTCGATTTCGATTTGAAAAGTAAAGACCGCTTGTCACTTTCCTATACCGGCCGTTTTTACGACCCGGATAAAGTATCGAGAAGAGGCGCGTTGACCGAGTTTGTCGATATCCGGCGGGTAGAGACGGAGCTGGAATTGTCCGGCGCTTCGAATCTGCATAATGCCCGGATGGATTATATCGGTCATAAAGGGTTCAGAGCCGGGATGGATTATACTTTTTATAAGAATGACGACAAGCAACATTTGGTTAATGACTTTGAAAAAGAGGAAGAGCAGACAATCTCAACTCTGTCTTCCCAGCAGGTACAACGTGTTGATCTTTATATGAACGACAGTCGTAAATTGAAAAAAGAATGGATGTTGGATTACGGAGTAGATGCTTCTTTTTCCGATACCCGTAACGAGTCCGGTCAGTCGATCAATGGTGGAAATGCTCCTGAAGGAACTTTCCGCCTTAAACAAAAAGATTATTCAATGGGTGCTTTTGCCGGTTTTACGAAACAATTCGGGAAAAAGGTTTCATTGAATGCATCCCTTTCCTTGCAGTATTATAAAGCATCCGTCGATTCGGCAGGAAAGAAAAAGACATTATGGAACAGGGCCGGCCTTTTCCCTCAATTGAATTTTACTTACAAGGTGGCTCCGTCCGGTATGCTGATGTTTTCCTTTTCGAGTGATAAAACCTATCCGTCCTATTGGATGACTACTCCTACTACCTATTATATGAATGTCTACAGTTCTATAATCGGGAACCCGGACCTGAAGCCGCAGCTCTCTTATTCGATGCAACTGAATTATGTCCTGAAGAGCAAGTATGTATTCGGCTTATTTACAAATATACAGCCCGATAAAATACAACAGATGACGTACCAGCGCCACGATGAGTTGAGGTCCGTATTCCAGACAGTGAATATGGATATCTACAATATGTACGGAGCGGTCGCCGTCATCCCTTTCAGGCCTTTTGATTTTATGAGTTCCAGGCTGACGCTGATGGGCTGTGCCATTCATAACAAAGGGACGCTTTATGATGTCTTTTTCGACCGTAAAAAACTGTTTGGCCGGGCCGAATTGAACAATACCTTCTACCTGACCGAAGACCGGAACTTGTTGTTGGAGTTGCGGGGCTATTGTATATCTCCGGTCATACAGGGATTGTATGATGTCGATCTGATATACAACGTGTCGGCCGGTCTGACCTGGACATTCGCGAAAAAGAAGATGCGCCTGACGGTTCGGGGTAATGATTTGTTCGAGGGAGGCAATCCCGTTACCCGTGTGGATGAACAGGGGCAGAAAAGCCGCATGAAACTGTGGCAGGATAGCCGGAATGTGACACTGACATTACGGTATAGTTTCGGTGGCTACAAAGAGAAAAAGGCAAAAGAGGTAGACACTTCACGTTTGGGGACGGGGATTTGATATGCTTGCTGTCCAAATACCGGGATGAATCAACTGATGGCGGAAATGTTGGGAGGTATAGTAAATAAGTCTTGAAGAACAATTGTTTGTGTTATTATATTTTATACCTTTAGCGCTGACTTGCTAATGCTATCCTGTACCTCTTAGTTAGTTATCCTGTACACCCTGGTAAACCATCCTGTACACCTTGACCGATTATCCTGTACAGGCTGTTGTTACTGAGTGGTTACTAATAAGATAGAGGATGGTAACCTTTGAGATAAATCGTGTTAATGTTAAATCTAATAGAAAGATAATAGTATGGCGGTAAGATACAAGCTGACAAAAATCAATGACAATATTACTGATAATAAGACGGTAAAGTATTCGGTAACGACGGTAAGCTATGACAATGTGAATTTGGATGCTTTAGCCGAGCAAATAGCCGGATCCAGTACATTTTCCTACGGCGAAGTGAAAGGACTTGTGGAAAATCTGACTATTCTGATTGCGGAAGCTCTGGAAGGCGGCAATACCGTGACGATCGACGGTTTGGGAACATTTTCCGTAACTGCCCGACCCAACCGTGAAGTGGAAGATCCGTTGAAAATCCGTGCCGAGTCTATTAAGCTGAAAGGAATTGGCTTCAAACCCAGCCCGAAACTGAAGGAGAGGCTGAGAAGTATTGAGTTTACGAGGATGAAATAGGTTTTATACATAAAGTTTACGGGAAGTATTTGCCATTTGCAATCTTACCAGGTAATAATTTGTATAATAGTTTGTTATTCCATTGCAAATATCTTTTTGAGTTTGCAATGGAGTTTGTCATTAGTCATAAAACAAAAGTTGCACAAATGAGTCCGGATATGAAAATAACACAAGTGAAGAGTAATGGTAAGTCTTTGAAAAATATAGAGTTGCCAGATGTGATGACTGCGATAAGATCCGGCGAACAAGCCAGGGTGGTGAATGAACATCGGGGGATATTATCCTCTTCAATGCCTGGCGATCGGAACATTCATGCGACGGATATTCCTGTTTTGCTTTTTGCCGCCCGGTTCAGGAAAAAAGAAAGCAGGATAGAGTATCAGGCGTATAACGGGCTGGTGCTGATGGATGTCGGCAATCTGGCGGATAGGGAAGAGGCCGTGGCAGTGAAGCGACTCGCTTCCTTAGCCCCGCAGACAATGGCAGCCTTTGTCGGTTCGAGCGGGAAGAGCGTGAAAATACTGGTTCCTTTTGTGTTGCCCGACGGTTCCCTTCCGGAAAAGAGGGAGTTGGCCGAGTTGTTTCATGCGGTGGCCTACAGGCGTGCAGTGGCCTTTTATCAGGCTCATCTGCAACGTCATATAGAGATGGGGGAGGAGGCATCGTTGGAAAGAGGATGCCGCCATTCTTTTGATCCTGGTTTATATTATAATCCGTCGGCCACACCGTTGATTCAGGAGCAACCGATGCAGATGCCTGCCGAACCGACCTATCGGGAGGTGGTGGCCAAAGAGGAAGATCCGCTTTTGCGCATGATGCCCGGATATGACCGCAGTCGTATCGTTTCCCGTTTTTATAATGCCTGTATGTTGGACGCCCTCGAAAAGACGGGTGGCTTGGATGAAGGAAAAGAGGTCAGGCCTTTCCTGACAAGGTTGGCTGAAAATTGTTTTCGCTCCGGTATTCCGGAAGAGGATGTGGTTCGCTGGACAAAGATTAGCCGGAATCTCGAACTGTTTGAAGAGGAGATCCGGGAGACGATTCACATGGTGTACCAACTGTCGAAGTGTTTCGGGAAGAAGCCGGTGATGCCTGCCGAGCAACTGCTTTCGATAAAGACGGACGAGTTTATGAAACGGCGGTATGAGTTCCGGCGGAATATGCTGGCAGGCGAAGTGGAGTTCCGGGCAAGAGGTTCGTACTATATCCATTTTGCCCCGGTTACCGAAACGGTTCTAAATAGCATCGGTCTGAATGCGCAGGCCGAAGGACTGGCTCTTTGGGATCGCGATGTGAAGCGGTATGTCTATTCCGACAGGGTTCCGGTCTTTTATCCGTTGGAAGATTATCTGGAATATTTGCCGGAGTGGGACGGTAAGGATCATATACGTGCACTGGCCGACACACTGCCGACCGCTAATGCCCAGTGGCGCAATCTGTTTTATATCTGGTTCCTGAGTATGACCGCCCACTGGTACAGGCGCGAGCATTTGCATGCAAACAGTTCGTTGCCTTTGCTGGTCGGTCCGCAGGGATGTGGCAAGTCCACCTGGTGTCGGAATTTGTTGCCGCCTTCGCTTCGTATGTATTATACGGATAGCATTGATTTCAGTAACAAACGGGATGCCGAACTGATGCTGACTCGTTTTGCCTTGATCAATATCGATGAATTCGATTCGGTCAGTTCCGCTTACCAGAGCTTTTTAAAGAATGTCCTGCAAAAGCCGGTTGTCAACGCCCGCCAGCCTTATAAGCGAAGTATTCAGGCATTGCACCGGTATGCCTCTTTTATCGCGACCTGCAACAATTACGATCTGTTGACCGATCCGACCGGAAGCCGGCGTTTTATCTGTATCGAGATATCCGGTACGATAGATAATTCAACGTCGATAAACTATGAACAGTTGTATGCCCAGGCAGTGGCTGCTTTAAAGAATGGCGAACGTTATTGGTTTACTTCCGAAGAGGAGTTCTCGACAACTCGTAACAATGAAGTATTCCAGCAACTGCCTGTCGAAGAACAGTTGTTTCTTCAGTACTTTCGTGCCGCCCGGCCGGGAGAGGAGAGTCTGGAATTATCCGCCATTGAAATTCTCCAGTATCTGCAAAGTGAAAGTGGCATTAAGTTGGGCAATAAACGGCTGACTTATTTCGGCCGCCTGCTCCAGAAGAATAAGATCCCTTCACGCCGCACGATGAAAGGAACTTGCTATTCGGTGGTGAAGGTGGGATAATGTAGGGTGAATAACAAATGTTATTGCAAATGAAAAAGAGTTTGCAATGAAGTAATAGGTTGTTATATAGCTACTTATAGGTCGCTATTGCAAATGGCGAATGGATAGCAGAAAATTATTATATGAAATGATGAAAGAACAAGATTTTATAGCGCATGTCAGAGTAGAAGAGGATGCTTTCCGGATACAGACGGTGAAGGAACATTCAGTCGGTACGGCCACATTAAGCGAATCGTTTGCATCTGTTTTCGGGGCGGCGGCTTGGGGAAAGCAGAATGGCTGGTGGCATGATATGGGGAAATATACAAAGAATAGTTTTCAACCTTATATCCGTAACGCATCCGGCATGGCAGTGGAACAGAAAGTAGTGGATAAACCCGACCATTCCTCGGCTGGAGCGATTCTGGCGAGAGAAAAATTGCCGGGTTATTATCCTCCATTGGCTTATTGTATAGCCGGACATCATTCGGGATTGCTGGACTGGACTTCTTCCGGGGAGGCCAATTTGAATAGACGTCTGTCTAAAACAGATTGCTACCAGGAGATGCTGAAAGATGCACCGGAAGAGATGCAAGAGGTGGTTGCTTCGTTAGACCAGCCTTTGATTGATGATTTTGAGAAGGATATACATCAATGGATTCGCATGTTGTTCTCTTGCCTGGTTGATGCCGACTACTTGGATACGGAGCGGTTTATGCATCCGGAACAAGCAGCCAGGCGTGGGCAATATGATTCTATGGAAACGTTGAAGGATCGGTTTGATGTCTATATGGAATCGCTTACGGCAAATGCACCAGCATCTTTCATCAATGAGAAACGGGCGGCTATCCTGTCCCGTTGCCGGAAGATGGCCGAGAGCCTTCCCGGCTTTTTTAGCCTGACAGTTCCGACAGGTGGGGGAAAGACATTGGCGTCGATGGCTTGGGCACTCCTCCACGCCGTTCGTTACAAAAAAAAACGGATTATCATCGTTATTCCTTATACGAGTATTATTGTACAGACGGCTGCCGTGCTCCGGGATATTTTCGGAGCGGAGAATGTGGTGGAGCATCATAGTAATTTGCAACAGGATAGTAACGACGAACGGTCCCCTTCTTTGCTGGCAACGGAAAATTGGGATGCTCCGATCATTGTGACGACAAATGTGCAGTTCTTTGAATCGCTGTATGCTTGCCGCACTTCGCGATGCCGGAAATTGCATAATATCTGTAACTCTGTTGTTATTCTGGATGAGGCGCAGATGTTACCGGTTGAGTTTTTGCACCCCATACTGGATGTCTTGCAGAGCTTGCAAGCCTCTTTTAAAGCCAGTATTTTGTTTACTACGGCCACATTACCCGTTTTTTCCGGTCGGATCGGAACAGGACCGGGGGCTTTTGACGGACTGAAAACTCCCGTGACAGAAATTACTTCTGTGCATGATAATTTGTTTGAGGCTTTTAAACGGGTGGAGCTGCATTGGCCGGAACCAGGCACAACCACTAACTTCGATGAACTTGCCGACGAGCTGTCCGGGTATGATTGTGTGCTATGTATTGTAAATACCCGTAAGGACGCGCGCGAGCTTTACCGGCGGATGCCTGAAGGAACTTTACATTTGTCGCGTATGATGTGCTCCGCGCATATCATGGAAGTTATAAAATTGATCAAGCAGAAATTGAAGGACAATGAACCAGTCCGTGTGATAAGTACGCAGTTGGTTGAAGCCGGGGTAGATATTGATTTCCCTGTAGTATACCGTGCTTTTGCCGGTCTGGATTCAATCATACAGGCGGCAGGAAGATGTAACCGGGAAGGCAAATTGAATCATGTGGGTAAATTAGGTCAGGTTTTTGTCTTTAATTTGGAGAATACTCTTTTGCGTGGTTTGATGGGAAAGGGAGCGGCTGCTTTGCGGGAGATACTGTCTGTTTCCGATGGGAGCGACTTGTTTTCTCCGGAGTGTATGGCTCAATATTTCAGCTTATTCTATAGCAATTGTAACACCTTTGATAAGGCTAATATAAAAGGTCTGTTATATAAAGGTTTTGCAGAAATGCACTTTATGTTTGCAACTGCTGCAGAGAAGTTCCGGTTGATAGACGATAAAGACTCGGTATCCATCTTGGTCGGCTATGGTGATGGTGCAACCTTACTGGAGGAACTGAAGCGGATTGGCCCGGAATTTTGGTTGTTACGTAAGCTACAGCAGTATAGCGTATCCATTAGAAAATGGGATTTCGAACAGTTATGTAAACAGGGAACAGTGGGAGTGTATGCTGGGATTTTTATATTGGAAGATGGAAGGTGTTATGATGAACGGGCCGGATTGGTTTTGGACGGTGCTTGGGTAGAGGAACTACTGTTGATGTGATAGGTGTTACAGATTGAGTTGGTTATAATAGTGCGTTTGGATTGAAATGTGTCTGAATTACAACAATAACATTACCGTCGCATCCTTTACGGGTGCGACGGCTATGACACGTGTATCAACTTCTGGCCAATGCACGTACCTATATAAGGTACGACAGACTCCGAAGGACACGCGTACCGGTTGTCAACTGTTTCAATCCACGTACCTATATAAGGTACGACCTCCCCTATCTTGTTGCTCAGCATCGCCCGCATGTTTCAATCCACGTACCTATATAAGGTACGACTTTAGCCTTAGTCTCAAGATCATACATACCAATAGTTTCAATCCACGTACCTATATAAGGTACGACGAAAAAATCACACAGGAAGAGTTTGATGATTTTGTGTTTCAATCCACGTACCTATATAAGGTACGACTCAATACTAAAAATGATCCGTTTGACAATGATGAGTTTCAATCCACGTACCTATATAAGGTACGACCCAGGCATTGCATAATGCCGGATGCCATGAAGATTTGTTTCAATCCACGTACCTATATAAGGTACGACGTCAAGAGCTTTCATTTATCGTAGGTATCCAATCGGTTTCAATCCACGTACCTATATAAGGTACGACTTTTTTAAATACTGTTCACGGCTACGAAAATACGTTTCAATCCACGTACCTATATAAGGTACGACTGAAAAATGGGCTGAAGCTTATGCTCATGTTTGTGTTTCAATCCACGTACCTATATAAGGTACGACTTTCGACCGGGACGGTCGGTTCTTCCTCGCAATAGTTTCAATCCACGTACCTATATAAGGTACGACTAATCATTGCCAATAGGCATATAGCAAGAATTATCAGTTTCAATCCACGTACCTATATAAGGTACGACTCAACATGTCAGTTGCGCTTATATTATCAAGAGGGTTTCAATCCACGTACCTATATAAGGTACGACGAACTCAAACGATATGGCGTTGCCGTTAATCCAAGTTTCAATCCACGTACCTATATAAGGTACGACCATCATCGTTAGGATCGTAGGCTTCTTCATCTTCGTTTCAATCCACGTACCTATATAAGGTACGACTAAGACACATTGAAAGTCCTTCCTTAAATACGAGTTTCAATCCACGTACCTATATAAGGTACGACGGAGACAAAGAACATTAAAGCTGATACTTCTAAGTTTCAATCCACGTACCTATATAAGGTACGACCAAAAGTAAATGATAATGAGGTCTCTTGGTTTTAGTTTCAATCCACGTACCTATATAAGGTACGACTTTCGCCACGCCTAAAGGCTCGCTACATTAATGGATGTTTCAATCCACGTACCTATATAAGGTACGACGCCATAATAATTTTGTTAGTGGTTGATAATAGGTTTCAATCCACGTACCTATATAAGGTACGACCCTACTGATCTCACCAAGGCATTTTTATTCGACGGTTTCAATCCACGTACCTATATAAGGTACGACAAAATCATCAATATACTTCCATATGTTTTTGTCTGTTTCAATCCACGTACCTATATAAGGTACGACGTAACACCCCGGCCTTTTTCAACTTCTCATACGTTTCAATCCACGTACCTATATAAGGTACGACAATACATATTCAGGGCATCCGACTCCCATCTTGGTTTCAATCCACGTACCTATATAAGGTACGACCCATTAAGGACAAAAGGATTATTGCGAGTATTACGTTTCAATCCACGTACCTATATAAGGTACGACAAAAAGGTATGCGTTTACCGTTCTCGTCAATTTGTTTCAATCCACGTACCTATATAAGGTACGACACAGTGGAATATGCAAAGTTCAACAGAGATACAGTTTCAATCCACGTACCTATATAAGGTACGACAAAGATGATTTTCCTCGTTACATTAATGAGATGTTTCAATCCACGTACCTATATAAGGTACGACGCTCCGGCTTGTTCTCCAAACCTTCATAGATAAGGGTTTCAATCCACGTACCTATATAAGGTACGACGATCACATTCTTGATACCTTTCCTTTCCAAGTAGGTTTCAATCCACGTACCTATATAAGGTACGACTGCATTACAAATAATGCAAACATTTACAGTCTGTTATCAATGCATTTATGCGATAATAAACTTTTTGGATTTTTTATTGATGAAATAAAACTAATAGGAGTGTTTAATAGGCTAATAATCAATGATTGCGAAAACTCCAGCTTTTTGTTAATGCTTAATGTTCGCAAACAGTTATATTATAAGTTCATCTTCTACATTATAGGATGTGACGACACCTATGTATTCAACTCTTTTAGAATAATTATTTCCCAAGAAATAGAAACGAATACTATCTTTTTTATGATCGATGATATCCGATAGTTTTAATCTTAACTCGGTAAATTGAGCAGGCGAGACAGAGCATTCAAAAACGGAATTTTGGACGCGTTGGCCATAATTCAGGCATTGACGTGCTACCTGACGTAACCTGCGCTGTCCGTCGGAAGTCATCGTTTCTACGTCATATGTAACTAGAACATACATGAACTTACTTCATTAAAAAGACCGGATAATTATCTAAATCGTTTCTCAAAAAACGAGCTAAAAGCATCGCCTGAATATATGGGATCAGTCCTATCGGTACGGATTCATTTAAGTAGGGGTGGATTATTGTCTCTTTTTTTCTCTTCTGCCAAGCGAGTAAGACTCCCTTTCTGATATCTTCATCCATTACAATCCCGTTATCTCCGTGTTCGACAAAACCTTTACCGGATATCTGTTTACGATTAATTAAGGACAAAACCAACCTGTCTGCCAGGTAGGCTCGTAACTCTTCCATCATATCTAACGCTAAACTCGCTCTTCCTGGTCGATCGGTATGTAAAAAGCCTACGTATGGATCAAGTCCTACTGTTTCCAATGCAGACTGTACCTCATGATTCAGCAATGTGTAAACGAATGACAATAGAGCATTTACTTTGTCTTTGGGCGGTCTTCTGTTCCTCCCGTTAAAAGGAAAATCCTCACATTGCGATATGATCATCTGGTTAAATACAGAGAAATAAGTTGTAGCGGCTTCTCCCTCTATACCTCTTAATGTATCGGAGGACTCAGCAACTAAAGCCTGATTCTTTGATCTCTTTAACTTTTCAGATACGGATAAAAACAAGGATAGCTGTTTGTCGGAAGAAATGTGATCTCTTTTGAAACGATCGATAACCGTCCGGGAATTTGCTATCTTTCCTGCAATAAAAAGCCGACTGATTTCCAGTGATTTATTTGCATCGTCGGCAATCCTGTATTGTGTTCTTCGTAAAAGGACATTTCCTTTTGTCGGACCGGAGACTCTACCTTGAAACTGTCCATTAGCACTTAAAAAACATAATCCTACATTTCTTTCAGCACACATCTTCATTAATGCCGGAGAAGCACCTATATATCCGAATGTGACAATACCTTCTATATTTAAAACCGGAATTCTGAATATATCTTTTTCCTTAACCCTAATTACAACGTTTTCTCCATCTTTAGTTAAATAGGCTTCAGGAGTAGTTACATACAATGTGTTCAATAATTTTCTCATATTTTAATCGTATAACTGGGACAGGTAAGTATTCACTTTCGGTGTTTTTGTCAGTACTTTAGGCATACATACGTCACATAAAGAACATGACTTGCAATGCGCTTTGTATATTGCCGGCGGAAGAACTTTTTGCTCGTATAGCTTGTGCATTTGGACACATTTATTTTCAACCAGTTTCCGTAATTCTTCAGTAAACTGGACCTCTTCTCGGTGGCGAGTTTCCCCATAATACAAAAAGCCTTTTTCTATGCTGACGTTATACATCTCTTCCAGGCAAATCGCTTGTGCGCATAGCTGGACTTCATCTATCTGATCTTTTTTAGGTTTGCCTCGTTTGTATTCGACCGGAATTAATTGCCAGAATCCCGGATATTTAGGATGTCTTATTGAATTTTGTCCGGAGGTGGAAGCGACCATCTCTACTACATCAGAGATACCATAAAGTCCCAGCCGTCTGGAGACAAGCGTTACGGATCTTAATGTTACTATGCCTTTATTGCGGTTCATCAAGGTAGGATCATCGACTTTTTGATGCATCCAGTTTCCTTCAATAGTGAGGTTGTTTTCCGCCCACTGTTGTTCGATATGTATAAGGGCCCATTGACGTTTACAGAAAGTTATGTGTTGGATTCCGGAAAGCATCAACAGGTCCTCATCTCCGTATTCTATCATATCATGTCCAGAACTTCTACACCTTCCGGTAGTTTATCCTTGTCGATGGTAACAATATAATCGTCGAACGAACGGGGTGGGCGTTGGTCATCCTTAAGTTGAACCTTCACTAAACCGAATAAAGAATGAGCTGAAGCATTACCTAATGCTGTACTGTGTTTGAATACGATCAATTTGCGGGCATTCATCATTCCTCTGGCTGCTGAATGGTCGTGATCGAACATGTTTTTCAATGAATCCCAGAATAAGTTCAGGTCATCTTCATTGAATCCGGTTTGTGCGGCTAAATGAGCGGAAATAAATCCGTTAGCTTTATATAGTCCGTAAGGAACTGTAAATTTACGTCCCATAGTGCGGTTATCTCCACTCTGTTTTTTAGCCTCATCCTCCGTAGCCACAGCCATACGGGTTATACTATGTTCGGCAGTAACAATCGGACTGATGGAACGGGCAAAAGTAAATTGGATAGGGCCACGAACCTGTCCGGCATTTTCGCCTGTACTTAGTACGGCTCCAAATGTCCTTATGTCATAAAAGTTTCTGCACATCCATTGCCGAGCAGCCTCTGTTTTATCTCCTTTCTCTTTTATATCTTTAACCCCTTCCTGTTTATGAGCGTCTGCGATCAGATTATTCAATACCGCTTTCTCTTTAATGAATATATCATACAGTCTTTCTCCTCCTTTTACTATTTGAACAAAGTTCCGGACTTTACGTTTCAGACAGACATCGGAAACCAGGCCTTCACCTGTTTCCGGATCAACTCTGGGTAAGTTTCCGGCATCGGGATCACCGTTCGGATTACCATCCTGTACATCAAATAAATAAATGAAGTCGTAACGATTGTTTATTGCTGTTTCCATATTTGTATAGTATTAATTTTTTTCTTTATCTGTTGTTGTTTTATATAAATCTTCTCTTTGATGGTAATAACCGATTGCGAAACGCGATTGGTCGTCCATCGATAAATATTTAGGTAATCCGTTACTATCCAGGTTGGTGATAACACTTTGCAATAATTTTTCATAATAAACAGATTTCCCGGTATCAAATTTTGCAAGGTGATGTCTGGATAAAGACAACAAGCGGCCGAATACAGTTGTCGGGGTTGTCGACGCTGCACCGTAGTAACGCTCTTTGATCGTAGAATTTGCTCCTGGGATAGCATCACTCTGGATCTTTTCAAGGATAGCAAACAAGCGGCCACATAAGTACGCTTGGTTTTTATTTTCTAAATCTAATGCCATTTGAATTTCTTTAGGTGGATTATTATGATTTCTGAATTTTCTATTTAAGTAGGCTTTGAGTATAGCGGCTCTTATCGACGTTATATTCCGGTCTGCTTTGATTCGTATCAGACATTGCATCTGCAATGTGGTCGGGTAGGGTTGGTTATCCCATATGCTTTGACTTAAATCGCTGGCTAAGCAGGGAGGCAGATTTTCCATTTTATTTAAGGAAGCAACTTGGGTCAGTAAGTTGAATAAAGAAAAATAGGCTCTTTGATTCTTGCTTTTAATGATTTCCAAGTCCTTAAAATGTTGTCTGATGTGACTGGCAAATTCGCCTACTGTTCCTTGTCGCCAGAATCTAACGGAGATACGGGCGGCATTAGGAGATAAACCTAACACGTAAAAGGGAGTTTTGTCCTCGTCATTCAATACTCCCGAGAACGGGGACTTCAAGAAGTCTCTGATAACTTCCGTGTTTTTATCCGGATCATCTTTGGGAGGAGATGTAAATATGAAACAGAAACATTGCTCCAACTTTGTCGGTTTCTGAGACCAGAAAACAACGGATGTGTCATGCAAGCGATATTTGTTAGAGGAATCTTTTCCCAATAAAGAATTTAAAGCTGTGGTATAAGCAGCTTCCGCTTCTTTTGAAATGGGTGCGTTCATACCTTGCTCTTTATAATAAGAATCGTAACCCGATTTCTTTTGAAAGCCAACCAGTTTAGCTCCGCTCTTACCCCCGGGTATGGCTATGGCACTATTGAGTATGGCTATCGGAGCCTTTTTTCCGGTGATGAGGCATATCCCTGTAGGTTCATCTTTGTCTGAACAGTCTTCTATAGATGATGTTACATCCGGATTTGCAGCCACGATAGTATTGTTTCCTGCTACTTTAAAGGAGATGTTTGTCCCGTCTTTTTTGATACATTCTTCCCATAAAGGGTCCATTTTTATACGTTGAAGATTATCAGGATTATCGTAAAATTTGGCTACTGCTTGAATCTCTTCATTGGAAGGATACATTTCGGCAAGCCGCCTGACCTCCTGAACAAAGGTTTTATTTTGTTTAGCGGCATCGTCCAGTGCTTTTGGCATTCCTTTATCATCCGTATTTTTAGGTTGGGCTAACACATATCCGAAATGGTCCCAAAATACATTTGCCGTTTGCCAACTGTTGCTGCCGGTACGTCCTTTACTTTTGACGACCAGGTATTTTTTTGCTCGTTTCTGTTTTCCTACCCCCTCGGTGGTATCCTGTAGTTCTAAAAAATTCCCTTTTTTATCTATCAGAATAAGATAAGGTATTTCTTTCCATTCTAATCCATGGGGAGCAATAGTACTCCCCGGATCAGCAGCTTTACGCTGGTAGTATTCGTATAATGCTTGCAAAATCATCGGCGTACCTCCTCACTGTTAATGGATGGAACGATCAAGACTCCTTGTTTCATTATAGCCCTGAAGAACATTGGCTTTGGATCTTTTTCGTTTGTGAAATCCATATCATATAGCATATATCCAAAATCACGATCTTCGGGTATTCCGTTTCCTTTTACCGGATTTTCGATGTATGTGAAATCTGCGGAGAACTCACGGCAACCTAAATAGGGTTGATTGAAACATTGCCCCTTTTTAGCTCTACGTTCGAACATAGCATTATATTTGCCTGGATTTTCGTCAGAGGACTTTGATGGCACTTTCAACATATCTTCTTTCGCTCTATTTCTTATAGGTATAAATTCCAACTCTGCAAAAATTCTATAGCAAACATCTTTTAGTAACAAACTGGATTTTTGTTGCCGATTATCTTCGATGAATAATCCGGATGAACGGGGGCTCATTAAACTTCCAATCTCATTTCTTTTCATGGAAAACCATCTGATTGGATTTAATACTTCTATTCGAGTAATATTCCATTGTATGGCTGGTTTCCAAAATATAGATTCGAAAATAGCTCGGGCAGCAGATGGCGTTATTATGTCGTAGCTAACTCTTTCGACTTTCATCTCCGGACGGGTAAAGCAGGCCATGCTTCCTTTAACCTCAAGACAGTATTCTTTATTTGTATATATCATATGTTTAGGTTAACGTAATATAAGGTGTTTATGCTTTGAGTAATAAGGTATCTTTATAACTCTGTTCAACAAAGATATATTTTATTTTCTAACAAACAAATATTTTAATCCTGTAATCTTCTTGCAAAAAATATTATAAATAGTTGTCCCCGTAAAGGATGCGACATTAAAGACACGTTCAAACGCGCCTTTGAAGAGTGGTTTCAATCCACGCATCTGTAAAAGATGCGACTTTCGGAGTGTTTCATAACCATATTCATTTTTAGGTTTCAATCCACGCATCTGTAAAAGATGCGACTTGCAAGTGATATACTGAGGTTGCAAAGGCTTAAGTTTCAATCCACGCATCTGTAAAAGATGCGACTATGTCGTTAACGGGACGACATACAATATCCCTGTTTCAATCCACGCATCTGTAAAAGATGCGACATCGGATGATCGCTACCATTCGTGGCGGTGGACGTTTCAATCCACGCATCTGTAAAAGATGCGACTAAGACATTTGCTTTCCGCATTCAGGACAAACTGGTTTCAATCCACGCATCTGTAAAAGATGCGACTAAAAAGACGTATAACCGTTGGATAACTACTGACGTTTCAATCCACGCATCTGTAAAAGATGCGACCTCAGTCAAAGGGCGATATTTGACAAGTATCTTGTTTCAATCCACGCATCTGTAAAAGATGCGACCTATCACGTCTGCTTCAAAATCTTCCGGTGGGGTTTCAATCCACGCATCTGTAAAAGATGCGACCCATCCCTTTTCCAAAAAAGAAACATCTCCCAATGTTTCAATCCACGCATCTGTAAAAGATGCGACAAACTGTATTCCTTAACTTTACGTTTTGGATGGTTTCAATCCACGCATCTGTAAAAGATGCGACTTAATTTCTGAAATAAGTTTACTTTTCTGTTCAGTTTCAATCCACGCATCTGTAAAAGATGCGACCGAAAAATATTTGAATGCAAATTTGCATTCAAAGGTTTCAATCCACGCATCTGTAAAAGATGCGACTAAACAACAGCGAAACGCCATTATATTCAAACGGTTTCAATCCACGCATCTGTAAAAGATGCGACAATATATCCGAACAAAGTATTCGGCCGTTTCTGTTTCAATCCACGCATCTGTAAAAGATGCGACATAGACGACCATCGTGATCAGCGCCCAAGTCTCCGTTTCAATCCACGCATCTGTAAAAGATGCGACGTCACAACCTGATTCAACCATGCAAATAGCATGTTTCAATCCACGCATCTGTAAAAGATGCGACTGGCGTAAGAGTTTTTTCGCAATGCCACCAGGTGTTTCAATCCACGCATCTGTAAAAGATGCGACTTCAGGGACTCCGTATGATGGTCGATATGTTTTGTTTCAATCCACGCATCTGTAAAAGATGCGACTAGTGGATTTGTAGATCAAGGATATGACTGTTTTGTTTCAATCCACGCATCTGTAAAAGATGCGACGATGGCTATAGGGATGATATGATCCACCACCTCAGTTTCAATCCACGCATCTGTAAAAGATGCGACCTTCACATTCTAAGTCAAAACGACGGTTATTAAGTTTCAATCCACGCATCTGTAAAAGATGCGACTTTGCCATATCTTTTTAGATTTAAAATGGGCACGGTTTCAATCCACGCATCTGTAAAAGATGCGACTAATATCTTCGTAATCAATATAGTGCATTATTGGTTTCAATCCACGCATCTGTAAAAGATGCGACTGTTGTATCCAGGCAACGAAAACATTGTAGGAAAAGTTTCAATCCACGCATCTGTAAAAGATGCGACGGATCCCCTGGCTAAACTGGTCAAGTATATCATCGTTTCAATCCACGCATCTGTAAAAGATGCGACAGTAGGCGTGCCCATGATAGGACCAACAACATCAGTTTCAATCCACGCATCTGTAAAAGATGCGACACAATCAAAATGTATCTGACCTAAAATTTTATCAGTTTCAATCCACGCATCTGTAAAAGATGCGACTCAGGAGGGATTCGATCATCTGTGCTGCTTCCGGGTTTCAATCCACGCATCTGTAAAAGATGCGACCTTTGCAGATAAAACAAGCTATAAACGATGTAGGTTTCAATCCACGCATCTGTAAAAGATGCGACTGGTTGCTGTTATCATCCTTTGGTTCAGGGTCAGGTTTCAATCCACGCATCTGTAAAAGATGCGACTTCTGTAAACCCTGCCTTATAATCATCATCCCGGTTTCAATCCACGCATCTGTAAAAGATGCGACCCCATCAAATGACACAGTATAGTTTTCCCTGTCAGTTTCAATCCACGCATCTGTAAAAGATGCGACACAGGGATAATTCCTACAGATTTGCAGGCATTCTGTTTCAATCCACGCATCTGTAAAAGATGCGACACCTTGTTTCTTCTACAAAAGGGCAAGTGTTTAAGTTTCAATCCACGCATCTGTAAAAGATGCGACACCGAAGAAAGGTCAGTCATGGGATGAGTTTTTTGTTTCAATCCACGCATCTGTAAAAGATGCGACGATAATGCTACTATTATAAAAGATATTCTTTTGGTTTCAATCCACGCATCTGTAAAAGATGCGACTCCATGTTTGTGAAAAGCTTTATTGATGACACTTTTAAATTGTAATTTTGCGAATGATAAAGTAGAAAAGCAATAAATGTTCATATTCTCTAAATAAATCTATAAGTGTATGATTTATAGAGGATGCGAACATCCAACGTTTTTTACAATTACTTAGGGTTCGCGTTTTTGTTATTGAAACATAAGTGTAATCATGTTATTTCTAAAGTAATCTGTAACTTTGCTGACAAAGTTAGGAATAGTTTTTATAGATACGATAAATAATGAATAAAAAGATACTTCAGTTAGCGCTTCCTTCTATTGTATCCAATATAACGGTTCCTTTGTTGGGATTGGTCGATGTGGCGATTGTCGGACATTTGGGGGCCGCTTCCTATATCGGGGCGATTGCGGTAGGGGGGATGCTGTTCAATATTATTTACTGGTTGTTCGGTTTCTTGCGGATGGGAACGAGTGGGATGACTTCACAGGCTCTGGGGAGACGGGATCTCCTGGAAGTAACGAGGGTTTTGTTCCGGTCGGTCGGTGTCGGGATTCTGATTTCTCTGGCTCTGCTTCTGCTCCAGTATCCGATACGGGAAATAGCTTTCTTACTATTGGATACGACGGATGAGGTAGAACGGTTGGCTTCCTTATATTTCAATATTTGTATTTGGGGAGCGCCGGCTGTGTTGGGATTGTATGGTTTCTCCGGTTGGTTTATCGGAATGCAGAATTCCCGTTTCCCGATGTTTATTGCGATCACCCAGAATGTCGTGAATATCGTGGCGAGCCTGATCTTCGTCTTTGTGTTCGGCATGAAGGTGCAAGGGGTTGCGACGGGAACGCTGATCGCTCAATATGGAGGCTTCGGGATGGCTGTATTCCTGTGGTTCGTATTCTATCGGAAGCGGTTGAATATTCGTGTTTGCTGGCATGAGGCCATGGATAAGGTCGCTATGCGTCGTTTCTTCCAGGTGAATGGCGATATTTTCTTTCGTACGCTTTGTTTGGTGGCGGTTACTACATTTTTTACTTCTACGGGTGCGAGACAGGGCGATATCGTTTTGGCTGTTAATACATTGCTGATGCAGTTGTTTACGCTTTTCTCCTATATCATGGACGGTTTTGCCTATGCGGGCGAGGCTTTGGCGGGACGTTATATCGGTGCTCGGAACAAAACAGCCCTTAGTCGGATGATCCGTTTGCTGTTTGGCTGGGGGATTGGGTTGTCCCTTTCGTTTACCCTGCTTTATGGAGTAGGCGGGAAAGGTTTTCTCTCCCTCCTGACGAATGACTCTGTTGTCATACAAGAGGCCGGAACCTATTTCTATTGGGTGCTGGCTGTTCCGCTTGCCGGCTTTGCCGCCTTCTTGTGGGATGGTATCCTGATCGGTGCGACAGCTACCCGCCTGATGCTTTATTCGATGTTGGTCGCTTCCGGCACTTTCTTTTTGATCTATTACCTCTTTTTCGGAATGATGGGAAATCATGCATTGTGGATGGCATTTCTGATATATCTGTTGCTTCGTGGTAGTATGCAATGGGTATTATGGAATCACCACAATGAATTAGCGTAATCGGTCGTATGCCCATTGTGCCGGATTGTTTAATATATAATTGGATATATTATGATACGCTTTTTCATCCTGTATGATATGTTCATAATAATTACGTTGCCATAATTTTTGACCGTGTAGATTAATCATTTTTGTCGATTGATATTTAAAATATCCCACAATATGCCCCAGTGTCACCACGTAGGGGCGGGGTTCGCCCGCCCTAAATGCATCCCGATCGATTTTTATAATCGCATGGAAATGATTTGGCATAATAACATATTCGCAACATTCGATATTGGGGTATTTGTGTTCCAAATCCCAATAACATTGTTGGATTATTTCACCATATGGGTTTAATATCATTTATAACCCTTCCTGTGAATAATCATATCCTTTCAAACGGATACTGTGACGATGGTGGATGTCTGGATTGTACTGTTTCATAGTCGATGGTTGTCTTATTGGCTTAATACGAGTCTAAATATAAGGAAAAAGCCGGAAATCAAGAGAAGATATCCGGCTTTTATGAAATTAGATACGCTCTATTATTGTCTGTAGCTTGCTAATTCGTCGGCATTGAATTTCAAGATAAAGCTGCTGTGTTTTTCCACTTCCGCTTCGACATAATTCAAGTATACGACAGCTGATTTGGCAAACATTTCAGGAGTCTTTGTCGCGTCTTGGATCAGCAGGTGAGCCATGATGCAGTCGGCTGCCATTTCATAAAGGCGACGGGCAACAAAGTCCTGCAATTCCTGGTTCTGCGCTTCCTTCACCTTGTTCATGCAGGCTTCGAACTTATTGGCCATTTCAACCAGGCGGCCTTTCAGCGGTTCCATTTCAGGAGAACACGGGATTGTTTCGAATTCTCGGATGGTAGCCAGATAGGAACCGTTGGTCACGTAACGGATGGCTGCAACTGTCTGCAATTGCGTCGTTCCTTCGTAGATGGAGGTGATGCGGGCATCCCGGTAGATACGTTGACAAGCATATTCCAGCATGAAGCCTGAACCACCATGAATTTGGATACAGTCGTATGCGTTCTGGTTGGCATATTCGGAGTTCATACCTTTTGCCAGCGGGGTGAAAGAGTCGGCTAGTTTGGCATATTTTTTCTGTTCCTGACGTTCTTCCGGAGTCAGCTTGCGTTCACGGGCGATGTCGTCCAGTGCTTTGTAGATATCTACATAACGGGAAGTCTGATACAGTAAGGCACGGCCGGCATCCAGCTTCGCTTTCATGATAGACAGCATGTCGTAAACAGCCGGGAATTCGATAATTGCTTTGCCGAACTGTTTGCGTTCCTTTGCGTAAGCTAACCCTTCGTTGTAGGCGGCCTGGCTCAGACCGACAGACTGTGCGGCGATACCCAAACGGGCACCGTTCATCAGCGCCATCACATATTTGATCAAACCTAATTTGCGATCTCCGCAAAGTTCGGCTTTCGCATTCTTGTAAACCAGTTCGCAGGTAGGCGAACCGTGAATACCCAACTTGTTTTCAATACGGCGGACATCTACGCCACCCTGGCGTTTGTCATAGATGAACATAGACAGGCCACGCCCGTCTTTCGTCCCTTCTTCCGAACGGGCCAAGACCAGATGAAGGTCGGCGTCTCCGTTTGTGATGAAACGTTTTACACCGTTCAGACGCCAGCAATTTTCTTTTTCGTCGAAAGTCGCTTTCAGCATCACGGATTGCAAGTCGGAACCGGCATCCGGCTCTGTCAAGTCCATAGACATCGTTTCACCGGCGCAGATACGCGGAATGAAACGGCTGTGCTGGTCTTCGTTTCCAAATTCATATAATGTCTCAATACAATCTTGCAACGACCAGATGTTTCCGAATCCAGCATCGGCAGCGGCCACGATTTCGGCGCACATGGTGTACGGCGTGATCGGGAAGTTCAAACCACCGAAACGGCGCGGCATCGTCATACCGTTCAGGCCGGCTTTCACCATTGCATCCAGATTCTGTTTGGTCCCGGAAGCGTATTCCACACGTCCGTTTGCGCAGTGGGGGCCTTCTTCGTCAACTCCTTCGGCATTGGGAGCGATGATCTCACCCGTGATTTCGCCTGTGATTTCAAGCACTTTGTCGAACGAGTCCATTGCATCGGCATAATCCTGCGGTGCATAGTCGAACTCTTCTTTATCTCTGTAATTGCGTTCTTTCAGTTCGCAAATACGTTCCATCATCGGATTGTTCAAGTGATACTTGAGTTCCGGAATGTCTGTATAATAATTTGCCATCTCTTTACTTGCTGTTCTGTTTGTAATACTTAATCATCTTCGGAATCACCTCCTCAACAGTGCCGTTGATCACGTAGTCGGCAATCGTGTTGATCGGAGCGTTCTCGTCGTTGTTGATAGAGATGATGATACCTGCATCCTGCATACCTGCGATATGCTGGATCTGTCCGGAGATACCGCAAGCGATATACAATTTCGGACGGACCGTCACACCTGTCTGGCCGATCTGGCGGTCATGGTCACAGAAACCGGCATCAACGGCTGCACGGCTGGCGCCTACTTCGGCATGAAGTTCCTTTGCCAGTTCGAACAACATATCGAAACTTTCCTTGGAACCCATTCCGTAACCGCCGGCTACTACGATCGGAGCACCTTTCAGGTTGTGTTTGGCCTTTTCTATGTGGCGGTCGATGACCTTTACGACATAATCCGTTTCCGGAACATATTTGGCGACGTCGTGTTTTACCACTTCGCCTTTATAACCGGCGTCCAGAATTTCTTTTTTCATCACACCTTCGCGAACAGTCGCCATCTGAGGACGGTGTTCCGGATTGATGATCGTCGCTACGATGTTACCGCCGAAAGCGGGACGGATCTGGTATAACAGGTTTTCGTATGTTTTACCAGCTCTTTTGTCTTCGTGCGAGCCGATTTCGAGGGATGTACAGTCTGCTGTCAGACCGCTTGTCAGTGCAGAAGAAACACGGGGGCCTAAGTCACGGCCGATAACCGTTGCTCCCATCAGGCAGATCTGCGGTTTTTCTTCTTTGAACAGATTGATCAAAACAGAAGAATGAGGAAGGGAAGTGTACGGGAACAGACCGGGAGCGTCAAAAATATGCACCTTGTCCACGCCATAAGGCATCACCTGCTTTTCAATCCCTTCCAGTCCGGAACCGGCCACAATGGCTTCGAGTTGGCAGTTCAACTGGTTGGCTAACTTGCGACCTTTGGTCAGCAGTTCGAGGCTTACATCGGCAATCGTTGTACCTTCAAGCTCACAATATACAAATACATTATTCATATTGTTCAATCTTTTTTACCGTATGAATTGTCAATTATCAATTGTCAATTATCCGATAGTGTGGTTAGCTAACAGTTCAACAATCAAATCTTCCACATCCTTGTCTGAGCTGGTCAGCGTCTTGCTTTCCTTTGCCTGGAACACGATGTTCTGAATCGCTTTGACTTTTGTCGGCGAACCGGACAAACCGCATTGTGCGAGATCTCCGTTTACATCGGCAACACTCCATTCCGGAATATTCAGGTACGGGCGCTTTTCATACAGTTCGGGGTATGGCAGTGCCGATACGCCTTCCGGATGGCAGGCGGGAGCGGGAACTTTTTCCTGCGCGCCCAATGCCCGTTTGTATTTCATCACCAACTTGGCATTACGCGGACGGCAGGGGGCAGCCGAACCGTTGACCGTAATCACGATAGGCAGCGGACCTTCCACTGTTTCGACACCACCGTCGATATGCCGTTTCACTGTGATACTGCGATTCTTTTCGTCTACGTTCAGGATTTCTTCGGCATATGTGACCTGTGTTAATCCTAACTTTTCAGCGACTTGAGGACCTACCTGTGCTGTATCGCCGTCAATAGCCTGGCGTCCTCCGATGATAATATCGTAGTCACCTATTTTCTTGATTGCTGTGGCAAGCGCATAAGACGTTGCCAAAGTGTCGGCACCGGCAAATGCACGGTCGGTTAGCAGATAACCACCGTCTGCTCCCCGGTATAAACCTTCACGAATAATTTCAGCTGCACGCCCCGGACCCATTGTCAACAAGGTTACCGTAGTTCCCGGATAGGCGTCTTTCAAGCGGAGGGCTTGTTCTAATGCGTTCAGATCTTCCGGGTTGAAGATTGCGGGAAGTGCGGCCCGGTTGATAGTTCCGTCCTCTTTCATCGCATCCTTTCCCACATTGCGTGTGTCCGGAACCTGTTTCGCCAATACAATAATTTTTAAACTCATATTATAGGAATATTAGATTTCTATATTGGATATTTGTTCGAATTAACCTTCTGAATACTGACCTGCAAAAGTAATCAAACATTCTTTATATCAAAGAACTTTCGTCTGGAATCTGCACACTTTAGGTTTTTTTGAGCATATCCTTTCTTTTTACTTACCACCTTACTAATCACCATAATTTAGGCACGGATTACACGGAAAACACGGAAAGAAAATAAATTTATCCGTGTCAATCCGTGAAATCCGTGCCTGAAAGATCGTGATAAAGGTGCTTTGGCACCGTTTTGTCAAGTCGAAATCGAGTAATAGGTTTGCGCCGGTTTATATTAAATTTCGCATGCACAAAGTGTTGGAATCAGGTTGCGGTCGCCATACGCATTGTCTACGCGGGCTACATTCACCCAGAATTTGCTGTCGTGCAACCATTCCAGCGGGAAGGCGGCCTTGCTGCGCGGATACTCGTGTTTCCATTCGTCGGCCGTTACTTCATATTCGGGATGAGGAGCGTTCTTTAATACGTTGTCTTCCTTTGAAGCCTTGCCTTCTTCCACTTCCTTGATTTCGTTCCAGATACATTCCAGCACCTCGACGAAACGATCCAGTTCGGCTTTGCTTTCGCTTTCGGTCGGTTCGACCATCAGAGTGCCGTGAACAGGGAAGGAAAGAGTTGGAGCGTGGTAGCCGAAGTCCATCAGGCGCTTGGCGATATCGCCTTCATCGATGCCCGAACGTTCTTTTACCGTGCGGCATTCCAGGATCAGTTCGTGACCGACGCGACCTGTAGCACCTGTGTAAACGATTCCGTAAGTGTCTTTGAATTTGGCTGCCAGATAATTCGCATTCAAGATCGCGGTCTTGGTGACCGTTTCCAACCCTTCTGTTCCCAACATACGGATATAAGCATATGTGATCGGCAGAATGCCCGCGCTACCGTAAGGTGCGGCGGAGACTGTGTTCAGGTCGCTGCCCCATAATATCGGATGCTGTGGCAGGAACGGGACGAGATGTGCGGCAACGCAGATCGGACCGACACCGGGACCGCCTCCTCCGTGAGGAGAAGAAAAGGTCTTATGCAGGTTTAGGTGGCAGACGTCTGCACCGATAGTACCCGGATTGGTCAGACCGACTTGTGCATTCATGTTGGCGCCGTCCATATACAGCTGACCACCGCAAGCGTGAACAATGTCGCACATTTCCTTGATGTCCACCTCGAAGATACCGTGAGTAGACGGATAGGTGATCATGCTGGCTGCTAAGTTGTCCTTGTTGGCTTCGGCTTTAGCCCGGAAATCTTCCAAGTCGATATTTCCTTTGTCGTCACATTTCACCGTAACGGTCGTAAAACCGCATTGAACCGCACTTGCCGGGTTCGTACCGTGGGCAGAGGCAGGAAGCAGGACGATGTTGCGATGTCCCTGCCCGATGCTTTCCAGATAAGCCCGGATTACGCGCAGACCTGTATATTCGCCGGCTGCTCCGGAATTAGGTTGCAGCGTACAGCCTTTGAATCCGGTGATCTCACACAAGTAAGCCGATAAGTTTTCAATCAGTTCCGTGTAGCCTTCGACCTGGTCTTCCGGTGCATACGGATGTATATTCATGAATTCCGGACGGCTGAGTGGAAGCATGGTCGATGCCGGATTCAGTTTCATCGTACAAGAACCTAAAGAGATCATGGATTGGGCCAATGAAACATCCTTTCGTCCCAGGCGGGTGATATAACGCATCAGTTCCGTTTCGGTATGATATTTTTTGAATACGTCTTCTTGCAGGAATTCGGAAGTACGGGCGAATTTCGGATCGAAATAAGTTTTCTCAGGAACGGCTTCTTTCAGCATGTAGTCCTTTCCGGCTGCCCCTGCGAAGATATACAGCAATACGCCGATATCGGTCGGTCCGGTCGTTTCGTCCAAGCTGATGCCGATCTGTCCGGCATCGAAGTAACGCAAGTTCACCTTACATTCCAATGCGATCTCGCGGAGTGCATTGATGGATACATGTTCCGGCAACTGGATTTTCAGTGTGTCGAAATAGTTTTTGTTCAATTGTTTGTAGCCTAGTTTTTCCAACTCGCCTGTTAGGAAACCTGCAGAAGCGTGGATACGACCTGCGATGTTCTTCAAGCCTTCGGCACCGTGGTAAACGGCGTAGAAACCAGCCATCGTGGCTAGCAAGGCTTGGGCGGTACAGATATTGGAGGTCGCCTTTTCACGTTTGATATGCTGTTCGCGTGTTTGCAAAGCCAAGCGGTAAGCCGTGTGTCCATAGGCATCTTTGGAAATGCCGATGATACGTCCGGGGATGGAACGCTTGTATTCGTCTTTCGTGGCGAAGAATGCAGCGGACGGACCACCGTAGAACATCGGGATACCGAAACGTTGGCTGCTTCCGAACACGACATCTGCGCCCCATTCTCCCGGAGGAGTCAGCAGGACAAGACTCATCAGGTCGGCAGCAACGGCAACACGTGCTCCACCGGCATTGGCACGTACGATGAATTCTTTATAATCTTCGATCGAACCGTCGGCATTCGGATACTGGACGATAGCCCCGAATACATCCGGTGTGAATTCAAATGTTTTGTAATCACCCACAACGACCTTGATGCCTTGCGGGATCATGCGAGTGTTGATAACGGCCAGTGTAGAGGCGAATACGTTTTCGTCGACAAACAACGTATTGGCTTCTGCTTTCACCTGTGCACGGCTACGGCTACCGTAGAACATGGTTGCCGCTTCGGCTGCTGCTGTCGCTTCGTCCAGTAGGGAACAGTTGGCTAGCGGCAGGCCGGTCAGTTCAGCGATAACAGTCTGGAAATTCAACAAAGCTTCCAGACGTCCTTGTGAAACTTCTGCCTGGTACGGAGTGTAGGAAGTGTACCAAACCGGATTTTCAAATACGTTACGTTGGATAGGAGCCGGACATACTGTGTCATACCAACCCATTCCGATATAAGAAGTGAAGACTTCGTTTTTGGATGCCAACTCCGAGATGTGTTCTGCGAACTCACGTTCCGTCATGGGTTCGGGAAGGTTAAGCGGTTCTTTCAAACGGATGTTGGACGGGATGGTCTGATCGATCAGTTCGTCAACCGACTTGACGCCGATGGCTTGCAGCATGGAAGGAATGTCTTCTGCCGAGATACCAACGTGGCGGTTTACAAATTTATTTGTGTCCATAATATTGTGATTTATGATTTATGAATTAATTCTTAATTGTCAATTACAAATAGGGATTGTTGAACTTCTCATCGATGACTCTTGTTTCCGGTCCATGCCCCGGATAGATTACTGTCTCGTCGGGAAGTGAAAGGAGTTTGTCGTGGATGGCGGCAACCAATACCTCCTGGTTGCCACCCCAAAGGTCGGTACGGCCGATACTTCCGGCAAACAGTGCATCGCCGACGATCGCAAAGCCGTTCTTTTTGTTATAGAAAGCGACGCTGCCGGGTGAATGTCCGGGAACTGTCAGCACTTGAAGTTCGGATGTGCCGAACTTAATGATCTCGCCTCCTACGATATATTTTTCAACCGGGACGTTCTCGACATGCTGACGGAGTCCGAACAACTTGGCCTGTTCGTCCGGAGAGGGTAGTTTCTCGACATCCTGCTTGTTCGCTTCGGGTTTCAAACCGTATGTCTTATATATAAAACCGTTTCCAAATACGTGATCCACGTGCAGATGAGTACAGAGCAAATGCTTTAATGTCAACTTGTTTTCGAGGATAAAGTCGGTTAACTCCTTTTCCTCTTCCTTGCGACAGCAACCACAATCGATCAGTACGGCCTCGCGTGTATCATCATACAGCAGGAATGTGTTTTCCTGGAAATAATTGAACTCAAACGATTTTATTGTAATCATAACGGTACGTAAACAACTTTTTTAGTTTGGAAAAATTCTTCTTTAAAATGGTCACTCAGGTTGAGGCTGACAGCTTGCTTGTGGAATGGCAATATTTCATGCTGCAACTCTCCTCCTTTCAGACAAATCAAACCGTTAGGAAGTGCATTTTGTTGTTCCTTCTTTATATTCTTACGGGCGATTTTTACCAGATCGGCCAGTGGCATGACGGCACGACTCACGACAAAGTCGAATAATTGTTTTTCCTCTTCGGCACGACAATGGCGGAAAGTGACGTTTTTCAGACCGATCGCTTCGGCTACAGCTTGTCCGACCTTGATTTTTTTTCCGATACTGTCTACCAAATGAAACTGTACTTCAGGGAGCAGGATCGCAAGTGGTATGCCGGGAAAACCGCCTCCCGTACCGATATCCATAATTGTCGATCCTTCTCTGAATTTCAGCATTTTCAAGATACCTAACGAATGAAGTACGTGGTGCAGGTACAGGTTCTCTATATCTTTGCGTGAAATTACATTGATTTTGGAATTCCAGTCTGAATACAAATCAAACAGGGCGTCTATCTGTTGCTTTTGCGCATCGGTTAGCGTTGGAAAGTAAGACTTTAGAATTGACAATTGACAATTGACAATTGACAATTGGGAGGATATTGTTGCATTGTTATCCATAAATTATATGTATAGGATTATTGTTATATTTTATTTGTCAATTGTCAATTAGTTTCGCGATCGGACTGTCTTTTTTCAATAGATATAGGATTTCCGTATAGGGCAAGAATACGTTTGTTTCCCTTACCACGTAAGCGGCGATCTCATATTCATTAAAGGTATACGTGATGCCGTCCTCGTCGACCAGGAAATTACCGTTCGGAAAAATTTCTTCGACACTAAAGAAACCGATGTTTTCCAAATCTTTCGGATTCTCCACCTTGTTTTGTTTGGCAATATGATCGATCAATATCTGTGCGAGGCTGTCCTGGAAGTTCTCGATGAAAATATCTTCTTCTGTGATTGCATTGCCTGTTTTCAAGTTGATCACATGATTGTTGTAGGCATGCGAACCGTGTGCACCGCCTGTATAGTTTTCGAAACTTACAGTATAGCTCAGAATGTCATTCTGGTTGTAGACGATTTCATCCGATGACATTTCGAAATAAGAGAACCAGGCTCCGACCGGCAGATCGTCCTTCTTTTCCAACTCTGCCTTGAAATCGGCTTCCAGTTCTTTATAGTTGTTCAGATAGTCTTCCGTGTACTTGGCGACCGCCTCTTCTGGAGACAGGTTCTCATAATTCTCGCCGAAGTAGGAGAGGACAAAGTCATTCTGTATCTTTTTCAGAATCTCCTTATCGGAAAATTTGGCAGGATAGGTGAAGTTCAATTGCAAGTTGCAATTGGGATTATCGGGATTATTCAGCAGATGATAGGTCCTATCCACCCGGATAGAATCGAATTTAATATCATTATCGGCCGTTTGCTTCGTGTTGGTATTGCAACCGGTTACGAACATTCCTAAAAAGAAAAGCGCTATCAGGCTTTTACTAATTTGTGTACTCATCGGAATCATAGATTTTAGATAATACTTTTAGATGCAAATGTAAGCTATTATCTTGTAATAAACGAATGGCTGGTTTCTTTTTTCAGCCTCGGAGGCATCAAAAGGGTGAGGAGATAGCAGTGCTGGTGTTGTTTCCTGCCTATGTAACGGTCGTTCCCTACCTATGAAACTACTGTTTCCTGCCCATGAAACGGGAGTACCATGCCAGTGGAACTCTTGTGCCAATAAAATGTAACAGGCTTGGCACTGCGTTCTGGCTTATCATCCGGAAAAGGAATTCTGCTTGGCGAAGGTTGAGTTGTAATAAATGTTTTAAACGAAAATAAACGCTAATTAGGCAACCTTTTGAGAAAAAGGTTGCCTAATTCTATTTGTGAAACGAACAAATCCCCTATATTTGCAGAGTGTGTACGCACACCTCTTTGAACCATGTAAAAAATAACAGGTAACAAATGGCTTATTCTAACTATTATGCGGCTTCTGGGCTTTTCCATGGATCTATGTCGTCGGTAATGGGAACGCAGTTTGACATCTTGATGGTCGGCAGTGATCCCCGCCTTCTTGGTACGGTCTGGGAAAAGGTCGAATCGGAAGTGCAGCGATTAGATAAAATGCTGAACCGGTTCGATCCGGAGAGTGAGGTTTCATTTGTTAACCGGGAAGCCGGGCACTACCCGGTGACGGTGGGGGAAGAGCTTTGGAATATATTGTTGAACTGCAAGCGTTACAATGAGCTGACGGAAGGATATTTCGATATAACTTTGCAGGGATTCGACCAGGTATTGCTGACGGAAGAAGATAAAAGCATTTTTTTCTTTTCTGAATCTTTACACATTGATCTCGGCGGGGACGGGAAAGGATATGCGCTTGCTAAAATACGGGAACTGTTGGAAGAAAACGGGATTGGTAAGGCGCTTGTCAATTTCGGAAATAGTTCGGTTCTGGCGGTCGGTACGCATCCGTGCGGCGAATATTGGCCGGTGGGTCTTGACAATCCGTTTACGAAAGAGCGGATTGCCGATTTGAAGTTGAGTGATAGTTCGTTATCGATATCGGGAAATATGCCTTCCCATCCGCGCCATATCGTGAACCCGCATACGGGAACATTCGTGGAGGATAAGAAAATGGTGTCGGTGGTGGCGAAAGATCCGGTGGTGGCGGAGATTCTGACAACTGCCTTTATGATCTGCGGCGACGAGCGTGTTCCGGTAATCGCGTCTCAATTTGATATTTATGAAAAACATGTATATAAGTTATGAAAAATGATGAGAATTCAGTCAATTTAAGCCGGCGGGACTTCTTTAAGGAGTTGGGAATGATTGGTGGAGGCGGTGTGCTGCTTTCCGCGTTTCCCTGGTTGCAGTCCTGTAGTGCCGACGATAAGGTGCAGATCGCAAAGGAAAAGGTGCGGATCGGATTTATCGGTACAGGTTCGCGCGGACAGTACCATTTGAATAACCTGAAGACGATTCCGTATGCCGATGTGGTTGCCTTGTGTGATAATTATCCTCCCCACCTGAAAGAGGCTTCGGCTCTCTATCCGAAAGCCAAGACATATGACGATTACCGGAAGCTTTTGGATGATAGAGATATACAAGCTGTCATGATCGCCACTCCGCTGTACGAACATGCGCATATCACAATAGACGCCTTGCATGCCGGAAAGCATGTCTTCTGCGAGAAATCGATGGCGATGACGTGTGCTGACTGTCTGGATATGTATAATGTGTTTAAGGAATCCGGCAAGGTGATGTTTATCGGCCAGCAGCGCTTGTATGATCCGAAGTATATAAAGGCGATGGAAATGATCCATGCCGGTTTGTTGGGAGAGATAAATTCGATACGGGCGTATTGGTTCCGTAATAACGACTGGCGCCGTCCGGTCCCTTCTCCCGATTTGGAACGTAAGATCAACTGGCGTTTATATAAGGAATATTCATGCGGCTTGGTAACAGAATTGGCAACTCATCAGCTGCAGGTTGGAAACTGGGCGCTCCGGATGCTTCCCGAAAAGGTGGCCGGCATGGGGGATATCGTCTATTGGAAGGATGGTCGCGAAGTGTATGACAGTATCAATTTGATTTATCATTATCCGAATGGTGTGAAGATGACCTATGAGTCGATGATTGCCAACAAGTTTTATGGCCTTGAAGAAGAGATTATGGGAAGCAAGGGCACGATGGAACCGGAAAAAGGTAAATATTATTTTGAAGATGTCGAACCTGCTCCTGGTATCATGCAGTTGATCAACCAGATCGAACATAAGATCTTCGACAATGTTTCATTTGCCGGCCCGAGTTGGGTTCCTGAAACTGCATCGGTAAACAAGGGACATCTGATCATGGACAATGTCACAACGATCAGCGGACAGTCGTCGGTAGGAGCTGCTGGCGACGGTTCTATCGAGTTGGTTACTGCTTTCTGCGAAGCGGCTATTACTGGAAAACCGGCTCCTAACCTGGTGGAAGAAGCTTACTATTCCTCTGTTTTGGGTTTGTTGGGCTTGCAGGCGATTGATGAAGGACGGGTGATTACTTTCCCGGATGAATATAAAATACCGTATCTAAATTTTGCATGATTATGAAAGAGATCGTATTATCTGTAAAGAGACAAAAAACGGAAATCAAGATATTCTGTGTCTGTATCGCGCTCGCTTATCTGATGAACATTATCTCAATCATAGCATACGGTACAAGCTGGTCCGAGCTTTGGACACAATCGTTGTGGATGCTACTCATTACGTGTGGCTTTTACGGATTGTCGGTTGTACTCCGTTTGCTGTATTATGGACTGAGCCAGTTGAGAAAGTGATTGTTGCTTTTCTTTAGAAAGAGAAGTAACCAAAGAATTTAATATCGTTCTATTGTTTTTTCATCAGGAGAAAGTGATAGAACGATTTTTATATGTTTTTGATTGATTTCTTATCATGTTTTTCTGTCATAATCCTTTCCTTTGCCCAATAAATCTGATAAGCATGAAAAAGACGATTTTATTTTTCTCAATTCTGTTGGCGTCGTGTGCAGGTAAGCAGACGCAAGAGATCCGGACAATGGAACGTTTGTCCACTGCATCTCATAATGATTACTATGTAAGTAACCGGGCTCCGTTGCAACCGTTGCAATTTATTAAGCTGCCCGCCGGAAGTATCGAGCCAGAAGGCTGGATCAGGCGACAGATCGAATTACAGAAGGATGGACTTTGTGGTCATTTGGGGGAGATTAGTGCCTGGCTGCAAAAGGAAAACAATGCCTGGTTGAAAAACGGAGGTGAATGGGGGTGGGAAGAAGTGCCCTACTGGTTGCGAGGGTATGGTAATATGGCGTATGCCTTGAGAGACGAAACTTTGTTGAAGGAAACGAAATTCTGGATAGAGGCCATCTTGTCAAGTCAGCGGGCGGATGGTAATTTCGGGCCGGTGCATTTGAATAACGGCAAGCAGGATTTTTGGCCGAACATGATCGTCCTTTGGATCATGCAATCTTATCATGAATATACGAACGATAACCGGGTGATTGACTTCATGACCCGCTATTGTCATTATCTGCAAACGGTTCCCGATGACGCTTTCCTGTCGAGTTATTGGGAAAATAGCCGCGGGGGGGATAATCTTTGGAGTGTGGTTTGGCTGTATAACCGCACGGGTGACGAGTCACTTCTTCGGTTGGCCGAAAAGATTCACAGGAATACGGCGGATTGGACAAAATCAACTCAGCTTCCTAACTGGCACAATGTGAATGTCGCCCAGTGTTTTCGCGAACCTGCCACTTATTTTCTGTTTACAAAAGATTCGGCGATGTTGGCTGCCAGCTATAATGTCCAGAGTTTGGTACGCCGTGCTTTCGGCCAAGTTCCTGGTGGAATGTTTGGGGCGGATGAGAATGCCCGTATCGGTTTCTTCGATCCTCGACAGGGTACGGAGACTTGTGGTTTTGTGGAGCAGATGGCTTCCGACGAGATCATGCTTTTGATCAGTGGCGATCCTTATTGGGCTGATCACCTCGAAGATGTCGCGTTCAACAGTTATCCGGCTTCTTTGATGCTTGATTACCGGGCGCTTCGTTATCTGACTTGTCCGAATATGGCGATCAGCGATTCTCGCAATCATCATCCGGGATTGGATAATTCCGGTCCGTTCTTGGCCATGAACCCGTTCAGCAGTCGTTGCTGTCAGCACAATCATGGTTTCGGCTGGCCTTATTATGTCGAACATTTGGTGTTGGCGACGCCGGATAACGGGGTAGCCGCCGTTTTATACAATTCTTGTAAGGCAAATGTAAAGGTGGGCGATGGAACGGAAATCACCTTACGTGAACAGACGAATTATCCGTTTGAGGAAATGACACGTTTTACGGTTGGAACGTCCGAAAACGTATCTTTCCCCTTCTATCTCCGCATCCCGTCCTGGTGTAAAAATGCATCTGTCTTGATCAACGGAAAAAAACAGCAAACAAAGCTTGCTCCTGGAACATACGCTTGTATCGAACGGGAATGGAAAGATGGCGATGAGGTAGTCCTGAACCTTCCGATGGAATATGCCGTTCGTCAGTGGCAGGTAAATAAGAATAGTGTCAGTGTCGATTACGGTCCGCTAACCCTGTCCTTGAAAATAGAGGAAGAATACAAGCAAATGCCCAGCACCGAGACCGCTGTTTGGGATTCCAAATGGCAGGAAGGAGCGGATGCCTCCGCATGGCCGACATTCGAGATTCTGCCTGCAAGCCCGTGGAATTATGCCTTGAGAGTCCAGTCACCTATCACGTTGCAACGCAGAAACTGGCCGTCGGACAACAATCCTTTCACTCTCTCTTCCGTCCCGATGGAATTTAAGGCTCAGGGACGTTTGGTGCCGGAGTGGAAAATTGACGAATACGGATTATGCGGAGTCCTTCCATACGAAAACGCCCGCAAGTCCGACTGCCTGGATGAAATCACCTTGGTCCCTATGGGAGCGGCAAGGTTGAGGATTTCTGCTTTCCCAGTGGCAGAGCGGTGAGAATTAAAAAATAATGATCGGTCTCTATTTTTAATTCTCAATTTTTAAGTGCTTCATATATTCTGATGGAGTCTTCCCGTACTGCTTCTGGAAGCAGGTGGAGAAGTAGGCAGGTGACGAAAAGCCGACTTGGAAAGCGATCTCGCTGATGCGGTTCTCTCCGTTCTGCATCAGCAGGATCGCCTTCTTTAAGCGGGCAATGCGGATGAAGTCGTTAGGAGAAAGGCCGGACAGGCCCTTAACTTTGCGGTAGAGGCTGGAAGTGCTCATTCCCATCGTATCGGCAAGCATCTCAACGGAGAGTGCTTCATTGCTGAGGTGCTCTTCCAAATAATCGTTCAGTTTGCGAAGGAAAATATCATCCACCTGCGAAACGGCGAGAGAGGCTACCGGGGCGAACGGCTTCTCCAAATAGGTTTTGTTCAGTAGCTCACGGCTTTTCAAAAGGTTGCCTACCTGGGCCGTCAGCAGTTCGATGGAGAACGGTTTCTCCATATAGGCATCGGCTCCAGAGTTCAGTCCTTTCAGGCGTGATTGCAGGTTGTGTTGTGCTGTCAACAGGATAAACGGGATATGGCTGACATTGACATCGTTTTTCATTTCGTTGCAAAGTTCGAAGCCGTCCATGATCGGCATCATGACATCGCTGATGATTAGGTTGACCGTGTTTTTACGGACCAGATCGAGAGCTACTTTCCCGTTTTCCGCTTCTAGCACTTGATATGTTTCCGCCAGTTCGCGGGCGATGAAATGGCGCATATCATTTTGATCTTCGACAATTAGGATAACCGATTTGCCAGTTTCGGCCAATGTGACTATTTCCGCTTTCTCTTTTCCAGCAGTGGTCTGGAAACTGTCTTCCTGCTGTTCTGGGAGCATCAGGACAAACTGGTTCAAGCCGTCCGGCGTTTGTCGATAGAACAGTCTGCCGCGGTGGAATTCAGTCAAAGAGTGGGCCAACGACAAACCGATACCGCTTCCTTGCTGGTTTTCTGTCTCTTTGAGGCGGTAGAACGGATTGAATATATTTTCGGTTTCACTGTCGGGTATCAGATGCCCGTCGTTGGTGACGAGCAGGGTGAACATGCGCTCTTCACCCGAAGGAGGGAGTAATTCGAGCGATATCCGGCTGTCCGAGTACTTCAGTGCATTGCTGACCAGGTTGCTGACGATTTTTGAGAATGCTTCCCGGTCCAGACAGGCCTCGAAAGGTAGATCCGGCAGCTTGACTGTGAAATTCTTGTTTCCCTGTTCGAAAGCCGGACGGAACGGATGCAGGATCGTTTCCAGCCAGAGGACGACATCGGTCTTGACATAGTTCAGTTTGAACCCGCGGCTTTCCGTCTTGCGGAAGTCCAATAGTTGGTTACTGAGGTCTAACAGCCGCCCAGTGTTTTTCTCGATGATCCGTAGGTTCTCCTGTGTGGCGGGCGTTCCATCCCCTGAACGAAGGATTTTTTCCAGCGGGGCTTTTATCAGGGTAAGAGGTGTCCGTATTTCATGCGTGATAAAGGTAAAGAACTGTATTTTTGCATTATAAAGTTCTTTTTCCTTCTTACTTTCGAATATTTCACGGTTGATGCGGTGTTTTTCTTCCAGTTTGGCTTTTTTATAGTTATACCAGAGTACGATCAGCAGGCATAAGATCGTGAAATAAATGAGTAATGCCCATCCGGTAGCCCAGAATGGCGGTGTCACCGTGATCCGAAGAGTCGTCTCGTTATCTTGCCAAACCCCGCTGCTATTGGTCGATTTTACCCGGAAAACATAGTCGCCGGGTGACAGGTTGGCAAAGGTCACGTCTTTATTCTGCTTCATATAGATCCAGTCTTTGTCACTCCCTTCCAAACGGTAGGCATACTGGATCGCGTCCGGAGATGTATAGCTCAATGCCACATACGAAAGGGTAAAAGTGGAGCGGTTATGCGGAAGTTTCAATTCTCCGTTTTTCATAATCTGGTTGACATTATATTTAGGGGCACCGATGCGGTCGTCCTGCACATCTATGCGAGTGATACATACCGACGGTGAATAAACATCCTCTTTGAAATCGCGCGGATTAAAGGCGATCATTCCGTTTATCGTTCCCATATACATGGTCCCATCCGGCATCTTGTAGGCAGAACAATAGTTGAATTGTGTTTCGGGCAGGCCATCCGTGTACGAGAAAGTCTTCATCACATATGTTTCCGGGTTAAAACGAACCAGCCCGTTGGCCGTTGCAATCCAGAAAAGATGTTCGTCGTCTTCTAAAATACGGTGTACGATATTGCTGGGCAGTCCGTTTTCAACCGTGATGCGGTTGAATGAATCCGATATCTCGTTGTAGAGGGAGAAACCATAGGTCGTTGCCACCCAAATCCGTTTTTTCGAATCTTCGAATATGGATGTCACGTTGTTGTCGCCGATGGTCTGTGACCGCTCGCGGTTGGATGTATAGTGCGCTAACTTCTTGTCGGTTTTAGAATAGCGATAAGCGCCGGAGGTGGTCGCAACCCAGATATCCCCTTTGCTGTCTTTGTAGATTTGACGTACCATCGACTTAATCTCTGTTTTCCAAGGGGTGAAACATTCTTCTTTTTTGTGGAAGAGAACAAGCCCTTCGGAGGTCCCGATCAGGATTTCGTCTTCGGAGAGTTTGCAAAAGCAGAGTATGAAGTCTGCCGGAAGCAGGTTGTCGGTATTGTTCCGGGTATATCGTTTGATGATTTTCCCGGAAGGGATGTCCAGAAGGTCGATTCCGGTGTTGAATGTCCCTACCCACAACCGGCTGCCGTCGGCAAGCAGGCCGTGGATATTGGTTGCCGAAAGCGGGTGGACTGGGTTGGTACGGGAGAAGTTCGTGATCTCGCCGGTAGTCGGGTTATAGCGGTTGATCCCGTTATCTTCCGTTCCTAACCAGAGGTTGCCGTATCGGTCCGGACAGATTTCACGTACGGCATTTCCCGGCATTCCCGGATGGGTTTTCCCTCCGATAAAATATTTAAACGGGACATATTCTTTGGGCAGGTAGTTGATTCCTCCGAAAAAGGTGGTAACCCATATCCCCCCTTCACGGTCTTTTGTGATCGAATAGGCTGCATTGTCGGAGATCGTATATTCGTTTGTCAACGATTTTTGCAGGTGCGTGATGCTCCGGTCTGCCATATTCAGGATGTAGACACCGGACTCGGATGCGATCCAGTACGTATTCTCACTGCACTGCTTGATGTCGCGAACCTGTATGTCCGGGATGACTGTTTCCGTTTTCCGACTGTGCCGGTCGTAAAACTTGAGTCCTGCTCGGTCTGTCCCGACCAGTATTCCCCAATCCGGCACGAGGCAAAGCTTGGTGAGGTTGATCGGATTTTCTTTTTCCTTTTCAGTCAGTATCGGGATACGGGCGAATTTGTCTGCCTCCGGTTTGTAGAAAAACAGGTCGCTGCGTCCGGCGAGGATCGGCTCGCTCTCTTCGTTCATCGTGATGTCTATCATGCTTATCTGCTCCCCTTCGGGGTAGAAATGCGGACTGCTTTCGCCTGAAAGGGCATAGCGGGCGATCCGGTTGTAGCTCATCAGCCACAAATTCCCTTTTTTATCTTCTCTGATTTGTTGGAAATATTCTGGGGCGTTGTTGCTGTCGGAAAAGGTCAGGGGATGGAAAGCATCTGTTTGATAGTCGTAATAGCAGGTGTGGGAATAGGTGCAGACCCATATCCTACCGGTCGAATCTTCGAAAAGGCTGATGATCCTGTCGTTCGGCAGACTTTCCGGCTCGTACGAGTTGTAGCGGTATATCCGGAACTGATGTCCGTCGAAACGGTTCAATCCGTCGTCCGTCCCGAACCACATGAATCCTTTTTTATCCTGTAGGGCACAATAAACCGTGTTGTGCGACAATCCCTGTTTGTTGGTATAGTGGCGGAAATAAAGGTCGTGCGACCAGCCGGACCGGGGGAGGAGGAGCGAAAGCGTGCCCAGTAGAATGATAAGGAATGTTCTCATGCCCTGCGAGTGTTTTTTTTGTAAAGTACAAATGTAAAGGAATTTTGCAAAACACTCAATATCGAGGTACAAATTCGGTTTATGGGTGGTAGTAACTTGGCGTCGTAAATAGTTCAATGCGGCAAACGTAGGGGACTTTCGGTACGATCCGTCCCGCCCTGTCCGGACGGACGTGGGGCGGGATGGAGAGCCGGATCATCTTACCGGAAATTCCGTAATCCGGAGGGTCGTGCATCCGTAAGGGATCAGTTCGATCGTCTCCTCGTCGCCGAAGTCTTTGCCTTGCTGCGTGTAGTAGGGTACCGGACCTGCCGAGCCTCTGACTTGCGTCCAGCCGTTCAGTCGCATTGCCTTCGTTTTGATGCGTATGGGGGCGTTCTCGACATTCCATGGATAGGGGGTGGTAATGTCTGATTTTTCTACCGTGAAAGCATCCTTGATCCGGTCGGGCGAGAAGGAACGGGCCGGCAGGGCGTAGTTCCAGGGACTGTCAGACGTCACCTCGTAATACCATTTGCCGTACACGTCGGACTTATCGCTTTCAAACGCTTTCTTTTCCCATTTCTCGTTCATCTTCAGGGCATAGACCAGCGGTCCCCGTTCGACAACAGCGCTGTTTTCATACCAGCGGCTGACGGTCACCTCCATCGGCAGTTCGAGGGATAGGATATCGCCCTCTTTCCATTCCCGGTTGATACGTGTGACGGTTCCGGGATAGGCATCGACCGTCAGCGGTTTGCCGTTGAGCTTGACCACCGGTTGCTTGCACCAGCCCGGTATGCGCAGGTGGAAGGGGAAGAAGACCTTTTTCACTTTCTTGTCCGTAAACGAAACATGGTAGCGTACTGTCTCCTCGAAAGGATAGGCCGTTTCCTCTTTCAGATTCACCTCGATTCCTCCTGCCACTCGTGCCGTTACTTGCGAGGGGGCGAAGAGCAGGGAGGCGAGTCCGTTGTCGGCAGTCGCGTACCAGAGGTTCTGAACGAATTTGGGCCAGCCTTGGTGAAGATTGGACGTGCAACAGGGATAGCCGGTCAGCTCGCCGAAAGGCAGGTCGGTGTCGTCGTGCGGGGTGGAGAACTCCCTCCACTCGCGGGTGACGGCGATCTGGTTGGTCTGCTGGTAATACTGGCGGGCGGAGTAGTCGTCGGTCACTTGAGTGGGCAAGGCGTTGTATGCCACGCGCTCCAGGTAGTCGGCCCATTGCATGTCCCCTGTGACCTCCAGTATCGTTTCCAGTGAGTACATCATCTCTACGGCGGTACAGAGCTCTGAGCCTGTCGTCGGTTTGCCGAAGCGCAGCAGTTCGTCTCCTCCCCAAAGGCCGGTAGGCAATCCGATGGTGTGACGGATGTCGTTGACCGCTTGGCGGGTGGCTTGGATTTGCTTGGAGTCTTTGCCTTGCTGGTAATAAACGATCGGTTCCTTGAAACCTTGTGCGAGGTTCACACAGTGCAGGCTGTGTTGGCGTCTGAGATGATTTTGATTTAAAAAGATATCTGTCCAGTTGAACGTCTGTTTATGGATTAACTCGCCTAAATCCAACAGGAATTTGTCGCCGGTGATGTTGTACAGCCAATAGACGACCATCAGGTTATCCCCTCCGCGCTGTTCGCCCCAGAAGGTCCATTTGCCTAACGGGTTTTTGGGCAGTTCGTCCAGTTGGTATCGGAAATATCGGGTCATGAAGTCGATCACGCGCCGGTCCTGCGTAGCCGTGTAGTATTGTTGCATGACTTTCAGCATGACCATTTTGGGCCACCAGTCTTGCGCGTTGTTGCGTTGCAGACCGGGTTCGTAGTCGCGGTCGGTATCGGGGCCGAAGTAGCCGTTGGGCTTTTGTGATGCCAAGGTCCATTCGATCCAAGGTTGTACCTTTTCGATCAGGGCTTGGTCGTTCAGGAGATAAGCCAACGGCAGAAGTCCGTCGATCCAGTACGGACCCCGTTCCCACACGTCACCGTCACCGCCGAGCCATCCGTTTCGGGGACCCATTACTTTCGTGTAGACCTTATCCAAGTGGCCGGTCATTCCGTCGCGCATACGGGTCAGTTGGTCGTGCATCCACCCTTCGGCGCGGATGGTTCCGAGAGGCAGTTGGATGTAGTCTTTTTGCAAGAGCGGGTGTCGGTTGTTCCGGTAACTTTCGGCTGCGGGTTCTTCGCCGGCGGCCGAGACAGTCACTACCGTGAGGGTGGCGACTGCTGTCAGGAAAATTTTTTTCAATTTGTTCATGGTGATAGGATGATGTTATGTTATTCTTGATAATCGATCCATACTTTCATCTTGCCTGCTTCGCGGTTGTCCCAGGCATAGTAAGGAATGAAATGTAGTGTTTGTCCATTCGATATGGCTTTGATTGAGCGGATGCCACCCAGGTTGTCCGGTTCGTCTTTGACCTCGAATGAGGAGGTGGGCGTCAGTGCGAGGTCGGCAAAGTCTTTCGCGTTGTCCGTCTCTTCGAGGCAGTAGACCAGCGGTCCGCGTTGCAGGGCGCGCTTGCCCGTGTTTTGCCGCACGCGCGGGTCGGCTGATACTTTTTCGACCGGCATGTCCATGTTGAGCACGATCAAGTCGCCGGTTTTCCATTCCTTGATGACGGTATATCCCTTGTCGGTCGTACTGTCGACTTTGTTCCCGTTGACCGACAGGGTGTATGACTTGCACCATCCGGGGATACGGATGCGCAACTCCTTGCCGAGCGGTTGTTCGGAGGTGACGGTCAGCTTGACCAGCCCGTCCCAAGGGTAGTCCGTTTCTTGTTTCATGACGACCTTTTTCCCGTCGATCGTGACTTCGGTGGTGTTTCCGATGAAGAGGTTTACCCACAAGGCCTTGTCCGATGTCCCATAGATATAGTTCCCGATGGAAGGTAGGAAGCGCGAGATCTGGCTCGGACAGCAGGCGCACCCGTACCAGGCCTGGCGGTGATGGTCTCCGTTCGATTCCAGCGGATTGACGTAGAAGAAGCGGTCTCCAGCCAGTGAGACGCCAGCCAGCGCACCGTTGTACATGGAACGTTCCAGTACGTCTATGTATTTCGAATCGCCTGTGAACTGGTTCATGCGTTGGTTCCAGTAGACCATCCCGACGGAAGCGCATGTCTCGCAGTAGGCTTCGAGGTTCCGTTGAATGTGGCGGTAGATCCGGTTGATCCTTATTTGGTATATCGCTTGATAGAACCTGGCTATGCATTATGGAACAAAATGGGAATTTACCAACGTGGAATGGAGTCTTTTGATGAAACGACTGTTTATGAGAACAAGATGACGGACTATAATTGCGTGAATTGCCATTCTTTCTGCGGCCATGATCCGGACAAGATGCTGTTCCACTTGCGTGCCAAGTTGGCCGGGACTGTATTGGTTGATGGAGACGAGGTCGAGTTATTGGATACGAAAACAGATAAGACGATATCAGCTTTTACCTATCCTTATTGGCATCCTTCGGGTCGTTACATCGCTTTTTCCATCAATAGGACGACCCAGCAGTTGCATTCCACTCAGCGGACGGAGGTTTATGACACGGCATCGGATGTGATCGTTTACGATGTGGAGCGCCATACGTTTTTGTCTGTGCCCGGACTCGCTTCGCAGTCAAGTTTTGATACGTTTCCCTCTTTTTCTCCGGATGGTAAGAGTTTGTTTTATTGCACTGCTCCGGCTTGCTTGATGCCTGATTCCATTGGAAAATTGGCTTATAGCTTGTGCTGCATCTCGTTCGACCCTGAATCCGGAACGTTCGGTTCGCAGGTGGATACGCTGTTTGATGCTCGTGCGAATGGAAAAAGCGTTTCTTTTCCAAGAGTTTCTCCGGATGGTCGGTTCATGCTTTGTACTTTGTCTGGTTATGGCACTTTCCCGATCTGGCATAAGGATGCCGACCTGTATATGATCGACTTGAAGTCCGGAGTCGGTTCCTATCCGGAAACGCTCAACAGCAATGATACGGAAAGTTACCATTCGTGGTCGTCCAACGGAAGATGGGTTGTGTTCAGCAGCAGGCGTTTGGATGGATTGTACACGCGTCCTTTCATTGCGTATGTCGGGAAGGATGGCAAAACCGGTAAACCGTTTTTGCTCCCTCAAAAGGAGGCGGACTACTATGCCGGCTTGATGAAATCGTATAATATTCCCGAGTTTGTCACCGGTAAAGTGACTAATCGTTCTTATCAGATTCGCCGTTTGGCAGAACAGGGCGGAATATCCGTTTCTTGTTCAACTTTTTGATTTTTTTACAATAAGTCATTCTTCCTGTTTGCAGGATATTGTCATGGCTTGGAATCGGGGAATTGGAAAAAAATCGATTTGTTTTTAGGGGATGCCTTCATTTTTCGAGTCTCACGTTTCATAAATGGTACGAAGAGACAAAAATATACCGTGGGAAGTGATTATCCGGAAATTCAAGTGTGAGATTTCGGAGAAGGAACAGGCAGAATTGGATGTATGGCTTGCCGATGTGGAAAACCATGCCCGATTCCAAAGTTGGCAATCCCTTTGGTTGTCCATCATGGAAGAAAACATGCGGTATGTTTCCAATGTCGATGCCTTATGGAAAAGGATGGAGGAGCGTATGAGAAAGGCAGAGCCGCGAATGTTCAAGTTGTCTTTGTGTTCTTTTCGTTTGTATATTGCTGCGGTTGCGGTTTTATTTTTCCTGTTGTTCTCTTTTGCCGGTTATATGACGGCCGAATGGTACAAGGCAAGCGATGCCGTATTGGCTTATTCTTCCTTGAATGGAAAATCCCGGATATGTTTGCCGGACAGTACTTTCGTTTGGCTGAATGCCGGATCGACGTTAGAATATTTTGTTTCCCGTTGGACTAAAGAGCGTAACGTCCGTTTGGATGGAGAGGCTTATTTCGAGGTGGCGGCAGATCCGGACCGTCTTTTTGTAGTGGAAGGCGGCGGTGTGGTCGTAAAGGTGCACGGGACGGTTTTTAACATGAAGGCGCGGGAAAAGCAGGACCATGTGGATGTCAGCCTATTGTCAGGGTTGGTCGTTGTTGAAAATCACGGTGTGTCGAGAAGCCTGAATCCGGGCGAAACAGCCGTGTGTAAAAAAAGTGTTCCCAGCATAGAAAAGAAAACCACGGATGTTTCTATCTCTTGCCTTTGGGCAAAAGAATCCTTGCGTTTCGAGAAAAAGACGATTTATGAACTGACCGGATATCTGTCGGAATGGTATGGCATGGATATCCGTTTGGACCCGTCGTTGCCGACCGATCAAGCCTATACCTTTACGATCACACATGAATCGTTGGAGGAGGTGCTTTGCCTGATTGCGAAGATAACCCCGATAGAATATGTTTTTGATGAAGATAATACGGTGAGAATAACAAGAAAACCTCAAATCCGCAACTAAGCTCTTCAGCGTCCTTCTTGCGTCTAAACGTCCTCTC
>OGGH01000309.1_pt1 | contig 52845 bp, 43 predicted proteins | sample 1571161 | NCBI WGS metagenome assembly OGGH01 (sample SAMEA2582053, study PRJEB24529) | metagenome | biome: Human gut stool | place: China | collected 2011 | reverse complement strand
CCGCCTGTGCATTACTCAAACCATACATCAGATTTCGTTCAAGAACAGACATCTTGTATATCTTTTGTGTCAGCCAGCAAGCAATCCATTTGCCTGTCAGTGCCATGGTTATCATTACGGCAGCAACTTTTAAAGCATCCCCATGTCCGAAAATAACCCGTAGGTTGATTAACATTCCTACTCCGATAAGGAAATAAGGAATGAAGAGGGCATTACCGACGAACTCTAAATGATCCATCAATGGAGAAACGTGCGGAATGAGCCGGTTGAGTACCAATCCGGCGAGGAAAGCTCCCAAAATACCTTCCATACCTACGAGTTCCATCAGTCCTGCTCCTAAAAAGACCATTGCAAGCACAAAAATGAACTGCATCACGTTGTCATTGTATCGGTGGAAGAACCAGCGACCGATGCGTGGGAAGAAATAGATGATAAGTGCTCCTAGAAAGATTACTTTTACTACTAGCCAAATCCAGAATAAACCACCGGTTTCTCCTTTGAATAATCCGCCTATAACGGCTAGTACCAACAGTGTGAGCGTATCCGTCACCGCCGTTCCTCCTACAGCAATACTTACACTACGATGGCGTGATATACCGAAGCGGGTGACGATGGGATAGGCAACGAGTGTGTGGGAGGCATACATACTGGCTAGCAGTACAGAAGTGATTACGCCGTATTTCAGATAAGATACATTTGCCACGAACCCAATCCCGATGGGAATGATGAAAGCCAGTAATCCCAACACTAATGCTTTGTTTCTCGTCTCTTTGAAGTCTCCCATGTTCATTTCCAGACCAGCCAGAAACATGATGTAATAGAGCCCGACTTTGCCGAATAACTGAAAACTGCTATCGCATGCCAGGATATTAAATCCATGTTCGCCAATAGCCAATCCTGCCAGGATCATACCGATAATATGAGGGATGCGCAGCTTATTCAATAATATTGGAGCAAACAATATAATTAGGAGTACAAGGAGAAATATCCATGTAGGGTCGGTGATAGGGAATGTTAAATCAAGGCCAATCCAATCCATAATTTGACAAGTTCGTGATATTTGTTCCGCAAAATAACCTAAAAAAATGCTTCTAAAAAAGGATTAGTTAATAAAATTAGTCATTTATTTTTTCTCCAGATTCATGATTGATGGAATGAAGAATGCAAGTGTCCCTGTTATCACAATTGCAATACCGCATATAACAAAGACATTGGCTATGCCGATAGCGTCTGCTATAAATCCGGTTGCCAGTAATCCTAAAATGGAGGGTAACAAACTGATACTGTCGAACAAAGAGAATACGCGTCCCAAGAAAGACACTTCAATCTGTGTTTGCAACAAAGCTGTAAACGGACCGGAATAAAACGGCATGGAAATCCCTTGTACTATTGCAAATATAGCATAGATAATGAATGCTGAAGGAGGAAGGATTCCGGAAACGAAAATAGAAACTCCAATTATGATGTAGGATATGTTTATCATAACGACCTTTCGGATGCGAGGATTCCATATTCCCAGCAAAATGCCGCCGACTAATGCTCCCGAGCCGAAAAGAAGTTCTATCAGACTGACTTGGTAAGCTGTTCCGGAGAAGTTTTTCAGAGTCATCAACGGTATCAAGGCAACAACAGGCATGATAAAGAAAGTGATGAGTACTTCAGTGACCATCACCCATTTCAAACCACAATTGCTACAGATTGCCTGAAAACCTTCCTTCATATCCCGGAGTACATTATTGGTTGTTTCAGTTTCTGTTTTTTCCGGATTAGGGATAAATACAAACATGAGTGTCGTACAGGCTATGGCTGCTCCGGCAACGTCGAGCAACATAACTACACTCATATTCGTACTGACAATCAGCGCAGCACCTAGCACAGGACCGCAGATATTACATAAGGCCTGTATTGTCTGATTAATACTGGCAATACGCGTCAGTTCTTTTTCAGGAGCAAGCAGCGGTATGGATGATTTCATGGCAGGTGCGTGGAAAGCGCTTCCGACAGAACGGAGCATAAGCAGCAGATAAATCTGCCAGATTTCGATAACGTCCAGATAGAATAATAACGCAATAATGCCCGAACAGAGTGCAACGAAACTGTCGGCCAATATCATAGTCCATTTCCGACTCCACCGATCGACGAAAACGCCTGCAAAGGGACCTAATACTACTTGGGGTAAAAGTGCGGCGATAGTAGCAAATGAAAGCACCTCTGCCGAACCAGTCTCAAGACTGATCCACAGAACAATGGCAAACTGGGCAATAGAACTGCTAAGAATAGAAAATAACTGTCCGGACCATATAATGATAAATTTCTTTTTCCAATTATTCATAATACTTTATTGATTACGGATGATGATAAGGGGATTGCCTGTCTGTATATAAAGAGGGCAAATACCATTATGACTAAATAATAAACAAATGATTGAGAGAAATTGCTTTGATTTTTGTTGTTTTCCTGTAATGGAGGAAAGAAATAAAAAAACGGAAGCCCAGCTAAGAGAGCTCCAAATGAGGTACGGATAAAATGAATTGATAAATAACTTTCATATTCTCAAGTTCGGTTTTTGATTCGGCAAATGTAGACAAAAAATGCCGTTCTCATGCAAAACGAGTTCATAAAAAAAGAAAATTCGTCTTGAAATGGCTTCTGTAAGACTCTAATAAAATTCTAATAGCGTTCTAACAAATCTCTAACAGGCTTCCGGAATACCTCCACTTACCTTTGCATCCGAAAAAGAATGCTAACTATATTTTTATGGATGATGATGAAAAAGAAAAATTTGCAAATACTTTTAATTTGCGGTGTATTGCTAGTTACCGCATGCAAGAGTAAATCAAAGGAAGAACAACAGAGTGGTTATCGTATGGAAGGTGACACAGTACAGATCACAGACCGTTTTTTATCTGAAAAGATAAAAGTGACTGTGGCCAGACTTGAACCTTATTCCAAAGAAGTGATTACTTCCGGTGTGGTACGTCCTATTCCTACCCGTTATGCCTGCATTGCTTCCCCTTTTGCAGGAAGAGTTACAAAATCGTATATACAAATCGGACAACAGGTGAACCGGGGAACCCCTTTGTTTGAAATCAGCTCACCGGATTTTACTACGGCACAAAAAGAATACTTCCAGGCATTGTCGTCACGTGAGCTGGCTAAGAAAGATTTAAAGCGCAAAGAAGACCTGATAAAGAACGGGGTTAGTTCACAGAAAGAGCTGGAAGAAGCGCAAAATGCTTTGCTTATTGCCGACAAAGAGTTTGAAAATGCGTCTGCTGCATTGGAAGTATATCAGGTAGAGCAGCTGGAGAATATGTTACTGGGGCAGCCTCTTGTGGTACGTTCGCCTATTTCGGGCGAAATTATAGAGAATAATATTGTGACCGGACAATACCTGAAAGATGATACCGAACCTGTTGCGATAGTGGCAGACCTGTCTGAAGTATGGATTGCCGCCCAAGTGAAAGAAAAGGATATTCGATTTATCAATGCAGGCAGTAGTCTGGATATAGAAGTGTCTGCATTACCGGGTATGGTGATTAAAGGTAACGTTTATCATGTAGAAGAGGCGGTTGACGAAGATACAAGGTCTATCAAAGTACTTTCGGTTTGTGATAATTCGAAGAAACATTTGAAATTGGGTATGTATACTACCGTCCATTTTCTTAGTGCTCCTATTGAACAGATTCAGATTTCGGAGAGCGCATTGTTGCAGGGAGAGAAAGACAGTTATGTGTATGTGCAGGTTACTCCAGATATCTTTGTAAGAACACCGGTGAAGGTAGAAGCGACCAAAGATGGATTTGCTGTGATAAATGATGGATTGTATCCGGGAGATAAGGTCATCAGTGAAGGAGGATATTATTTAAAATAGGAGATTATGAAGAAGGATTTGATGCTTTCAATTATACAGAAAAGATGGATCATGCTTTGTCTGTTTGTGATGATGTGTGTTTTCGGATATTACTCATGGACGCAACTTTCAATAGAAGCCTATCCTGATATTGCAGATGTCACATCGCAGGTTGTTACCCAAGTGCCGGGACTGGCTGCCGAAGAAGTGGAACAACAGATCACTATTCCTTTGGAACGTGCCATCAACGGTTTGCCCGGCATGCATGTTATGCGTAGCAAAAGTACGTTCGGACTCTCTATGATTACGATTGTATTCAAGGATGGGACAGAAGATTATTGGAGCCGTCAACGGGTACAGGAAAGATTGAATGAAGTGGAACTACCTTATGGGGCAGTCCCCGGACTCGATCCGCTGACATCACCTGTGGGAGAGGTTTACCGTTACATTATAGAAAGTGACCAACATTCACTTCGTGAACTGACCGACCTCCAGAATTGGGTGGTTATTCCCCGTATCAAAGAAGTTTCAGGAGTGGCGGATGTAACAAATTTCGGAGGTATCACCACCCAGTTTCAAGTAGAAATAGATCCTTATAAACTGGAACAATATCACTTATCCCTTAGTCAGGTTATTGAGGCTATTGAAAATAATAATGCCAGTGTGGGAGGCAGCATATTGAATAGAGGAGATCTGGGGTATGTGGTACGTGGTATAGGATTGATAGAGAATCTGGACGATTTGGGGCATATTGTAGTCACTACAACCTCCGGGGTTCCTGTCTTTTTAAATGATATCGGTTCTTTGAAATACGGTAATCTGGAGAGGAAAGGTGTGTTGGGATATACCGATCGTACCCGTGATTATTCGGAAAGTTTGGAAGGGATTGTGCTTCTTCTGAAACATGAAAATCCGTCTAAGGTATTGGATGGCATTCATGCGGCAGTGGATGAATTGAATCATGAAATTTTGCCGGAGGGGGTGCGTATACATACTTTTCTGGATCGTACCAGCCTGGTGAACACAACTTTGGATACTGTTTCCCATACGCTCTTAATGGGGATGGCATTGGTTGTTATTGTGCTTATTCTGTTCTTGGGCAACTGGCGTGGAGCATTACTGGTTTCAATCACCATTCCGGCATCCTTGCTTATCGCTTTTATCCTGATGCATCTTACGGATATCCCTGCCAATCTTCTGTCACTCGGAGCCATAGATTTTGGAATCATTGTAGATGGTGCCATTGTTATGCTGGAAACTATTCTCAAGAAACGTGAGGATTATCCCGAACAGTACATCGAAGAACAAAGTATCGCACAACGAGCCAAAGAGGTAGGACGCCCGATTCTTTTCTCCACCATAGTCATTATTACAGCCTACTTGCCATTATTCGCTTTCGAACGTGTGGAACGTAAACTGTTTACTCCTATGGCATTTACGATGAGTTATGCAATGATCGGAGCACTTTTGGTTGCTCTTCTGCTGATTCCGGGACTGGCTTATGCTATTTACCGTAAGCCGCGCAAGGTCTATAAGAATAAATGGCTGGAAAAATTGAAGGAGAAATATACTGGCGCAATAGAGAAACTCATTCAGAAACCAGTAAAGACCATACTCTTTTCATGTTTGATTCTGATTGCGGGTATCGTGTTAAGTGGTGTTGTAGGGAAAGACTTCCTTCCTGAATTGGATGAGGGTTCGATCTGGTTGCAGGTGAATCTTCCTCCCGGCATTTCTGTTGAGAAATCGAGAGAGATGTCCGATACACTTCGTTCCCGTACGATGAAGTATCCCGAAGTAACTTATATCATGGTTCAGGCAGGGAGAAATGACGATGGTACAGATCCGTTCACCCCTTCGCATTTTGAGGTATCTATCGGGATAAAGCCTTATGATGAATGGCCGAAGGGAAAGACCAAGCAAGATTTGATTCATGAACTGGAAGAAGAATATAAGACGCTACCCGGTTTTAGGGTCGGATTCAGCCAACCGATGATAGACGGGGTGATGGATAAAATAGCCGGTGCGCATAGTGAATTGGTTGTAAAGGTGTATGGTGAGGATTTTCGGGAAACACGTCGTATTGCGGAAGAAATCACCCGGGCGCTGGGAACGGTGAAAGGTGCCGTTGATCTGGATATTGACCAGGAACCTCCATTACCTCAACTGCAAATCATTATGAATCGGGATGCGATTGCCCGATATGGGCTGAACGTGTCTGATGTGGCTGATTTGATAGAGGTGGCAATCGGAGGGAAAGCTATTGCACAGCTTTATCAGGGAGACCGTCAGTATGACATTACCTGTAAATATAAAGAAGAAATGCGGGATACACCCGAAAAGATAGCCGGATTGATGCTGACCTCTTCTACTGGAGCTAAAATACCCCTTTCGCAGGTAGCCGAAGTGAAGTTGAGTGTTGGAGAAAGTACGATCACGCGTGAAATGAACAGACGTCACCTGACGGTAAAGTTGAATCTGCGTGGACGCGATTTGGCTTCTTTCTTAAAAGAAGCGCAGAATGTGATCGATGCGAAAGTGAACTATGATAAAAGCAAATATACAGTCAAGTGGGGAGGGGCTTTCGAAAACCAACACAGGGCCTATACCCGTCTTTCTGTCATTCTTCCGTTGACGCTGATGTGTATGTTTATTTTGCTTTATGCTACGTTTGGAAAATTCCGGCAAGCCGCTCTGGTATTGTCCATCGTGCCGTTGGCGCTCTTTGGCGGAATGCTTGCGCTCAATGTACGCGGTATGACATTGAATGTATCGTCTGCCGTGGGCTTTATTGCCATGTTCGGACTTTCCATTCAAAACGGAATTATCATGGTATCTCAGATAAATAACTTGCGTAAAGGAGGAATGGAACTTCGGAAGTCTGTTATCGAAGGGGCACGTCAACGGTTTCGTCCTATCCTGATGACCTCGGTCACTACGGTACTCGGACTGTTTCCCGCTTCTCTGGCAACCGGAATCGGCAGTGATGTGCAACGTCCTCTGGCAACGGTTATTGTGTATGGATTGATATTCTCAGCACTCATTTCTATGTTTGTGCTTCCGGTTTTCTACTATCTGATTGAGAATAACGTTTTAAATAAAAAGAAGAATGATGAGAAGGAATATACACTTTAATATCTTGCTCCTTTTATTGCTTGTGGAAGTAATATCTGTTCGTGCAGTGGCGCAAATTCCAGACAGGACTCTCTATCAGAGTATCTCTCTCGATGAGTATCTGAAACGGGTGGGGGAAGGTAATCTAAACTATCTGGCAGAAAAATTGAATGTAAGTATAGCTGATGCGGAGATGATTGCGCAAAAAGTGCTTCCTGATCCGGAAGTGGGATTTGAAGCCGGTCATGAGACTTTTTCATTAGGGCTTTCCTATTCACTGGAATTAGGAAACAAACGAGGGGCACGGATAAAGTTGGCACGTAGTCAGATGGAGCTTGAAAAACTAATCCTGGAACAGTCATTTCAGAATTTGAGGGCTGAAGCTGCCAGTCTTTTTTTGGAGGCAATTCTTCAAAGAGAGTTGCTTGAAGTACAGCAAAGTTCTTACCAGTATATGTTGCAATTGAGTCAATCAGATAGTTTACGTTATGTAGCGGGAGAGATTACAGAGAATGATGCCCGGCAATCAAAGTTGGAAGCTGTCACTTTGCTCAATGCGGTTTATAGTCAGGAAGCTGCCTATCAGTCGGCATTGGTCGTGCTGAATAGACAGATGGGAATGGCTGCGGACACTCTTTATATTCCGTTGGGTAATTGGGATGAATTAAACCGTGAGTTTTATCTTTCGGAGTTGATTAAAGCAGGTCTGGATAATCGCATAGATTTGTTTACGGCTCAAAAAAACACGGAAATTACTTCCCGTGCATATAAACTGACGAGGGCAGAACGTCGCCCGGATATTGGTCTGTCCGTTTCTTATGAAAAAGACTGGAATCGTTTTTTTCCATCGGCTCGTTCTGCTACGGTAGGAGTGTCTATTCCTTTAGCCTTTTCGAATATCAATAAAGGGACCGTTAAGGCTGCTAAATTTCGTATTTCCCAGTCCGAAATTCAGGAGAAAGATATAGAGCAACAAATACAGGCAGAGATTATGCAGGCATGGTTCAATTATGAAGCTGAGAAAAAGAAAGTGGTTCAATTTAAGTCGGGAATGCTTGGAGATGCTCAGAAAGTAATGGATGGGATGGTATATAAATACAAACGTGGTGAAACCAACATTTTGGATGTATTAGTCGCCCAACGTACCTATAATGAAGTGCAGCAAGAATATCTTGAAACAATGAAAGGATATGCTGTCTCGTTGGTAGAGCTTGAAAAAGCTTGTGGTATTTGGGATATACGTTTTTAGTAAGGGGGAAATTTTTATCCGGTTCTACGTCCGGCAATGACAGTAGAACCGGATAAAAATTTTTAGAATACTAAATCGCAATTCTGATCTACGTGATTGATTTCAGCACCCTGTTTTTGATAAAAATCAATGGCGGGTTTATTCCATTCTGATACTTGCCAACGAAGTTTATGGCATCCTGTATCTTTCGCATATTCTATAATCTGATGTATTAACATAGAACCTACCCCTTGCCCTCTGAAGTCAGGCTCTACATATAAATCGTCCATATATAATGCTTTGCCCGTCCAGGTATAATAACAAAAGAAATAGGTGACATACCCAATAATTTTGTTATCAGATGTTTCAGCGATAAAACAGTTGAAAAAGTCTTTCTCAGCTATCATTCTATCCACTGTATTTGTCATTTTCTCGGGTAATTTCTCAAATTCTGCAAATTCTTTGAATAAAGCATGGATTGATTCGAAATCTGAAACTTGGGCTTCTCGTATATTTATCATTATTCATTTAATTGACTTGAACTTCTATATTTTTTGTTTCTCCATTTTAAAGCATGGTTCTATATTCTTCCTGTTTTTTCTTGGGCAACTTTTTTATGACTTCTTCTACCGAATGGCTAATCAGCTCTTTGATAAGTTTGTCGGGTACATCTCCCTCTAAATATACGGTTATCCAATGTTTCTTATCAGAAAATGGTCCCCAAAAGATATCTCCATACTGTTCTATTAATTCCTCTGCCTTGTCAGGAGCACATTTCATATCTGCCCAGAAATTTCCGTTCTTTGGTCGTAATGTAGCAAAAGTGAACATTTTATCCATGACCTTAAAAACCAGAATATTTTCACCAAACGGCATACATTCTGTTGCTCCTTTAACAGACAGACAATAGTCTCTATACTCCTCTATATTCATGATTTCTCTCTTTGTTCTTTTTCAAATGGCAAATATATCATTTTCAGTTTGTTTTTGAATAAAAATATGCTCCTATCTCAATCTTTTTTTCTTCCTGTTTTGTTTATTTATTAGAACTCTCCTATTTATGGGAAGTGTAATGAGAATGAAGTATGAAGCCTGAATTGTACTATTGTAAACATCGTGATTGCAAGTCTTGTCTTGAGACTGCTCGACCTGCATTCGAGAACCTTGAAACTAAAAAAGGTGAAGTTTATACCTTTGAATCAGTGGAGGTTTATACACTTGTATTTCTTATATCGGGGAAAGTATTGGTTTCGTGTAATGAATTTATTGATGTTCCGTTACATTCAGGTGAGATTAGTCTTTGGCCTATGAATTCAAAATGCTCATGGAAGACCCTTTCCGATACCTCATGCATCGTTTTCAGAGGAGGAGATGACCATGTTCCCTGTGACAGGAAATCATTGGAGAGACCTACCCATTCATGGCATGATGCTATTCCCGCTTTTCGTACTTTAATTATTAAAGCAAGATTGATGGAATTTCTGGAGTCAGTGAAGCAATACCTCGACGATGGAGTTGTTTGTCCTTATATGTATATAGCCAAGCAGAAGGAATTGTCGATGATATTCAGAGCTTATTATCCTGCGGAAGAGTTAGTGCCTTTCTTTTTTCCTACCGTACGCCGTACGCATGCGTTTGAGTCTTTTATAATGAATAACTATCTGAAAGTAAAAGGTGTGCAGGAATTTGTCGATTTATCAGGAATGAACCTAAGTACTTTTAATCGGAAATTTAAATCCCATTTTAAACAAAGTCCCTATCAATGGCTTATCCAGCAAAAGTCAAAGCATATTTATCATGATTTGTCTGCCACCAATAAAACTTTTGCTGCTATTGCCCGGGAATATGACTTTTCCGACGCATCTCATTTTAACCGTTATTGCAAGGCAATGTTTGGTGCTTCTCCATCTACTGTACGCAAAAGAAGAACGCCATAATACAAACGTGTTACAAACTACAGTTTTATTCAACATTCTGCATTTTTTATACCACAGCCATTTTTTTACAGATATTTTGGGATGCCGTAATTTTGCGACATGAATTTGAAACATCATCAGACAGTGTGGTGTAGGCCTGGTTTTTGCGTAATATAATAAATAAAAAGATGATATGTTGACCGAGAGAAAAGACCTGAAGGATGTGAAATCAAGAGTTTTTTATGGATTGATAATTCTTATAGAATTGGCTGATGTATACAACGAGAAAGGATGTTCTCTTACTGAATTGTCAGAGAAATATGGGTTTGCCCACCCCATGTTTCTTCTCGTTGTAGACAGATTGGTAGGAATTGGAGTGATAGCCCGAAGTAAGAATGATGAAGATTGGATTTATTTAGTAAAGGAGCCTAGAGATCTTTGGATATTGGAAGTATTACCTGTATTGAAAGCATCTTTGGAAGAAGGAGAATTTTAGTTTAAATATTGGATTGAATAATGAAACCTGAACTTTTTTTTTGTAAGCATAGTAGTTGTAAGAGTTGTACAGAGATAGCTCCGCGTATTTTTAGATATGTTGAAACGAAGAAGGATGAGAAGCGTATTTTCACGATGGAAGATAATTATACCCTTATTTTCATATTATCAGGGGAGGTGCGTGCCTCTTGTAATGAATTTGTAAATGTCCGTTTTCAGACTGGGGAAATAATGCTTTGTCCTATGAACTCGAGTTGTATTTGGGAAACTATTGATGATGTAAAGAGTATCATTCTCAAAGGAAAGCCGGAATTACCTCCTTGTGATGAGAAATCTTTGAGAGAACGTGCGGATTTGTGGCTCAATGCTGTTTCCACTTTTCAGCCATTGCCCATCAGATCAAGATTGACACATTTCTTGGAAACGGTCAGGATGTATTTGGATGATGGTATTACGTGTCCTTATTTACACAAATCGAAAATGTTGGAGTTGTCTATGATATTTAGAGCGTATTATTCGCCGGAGGAATTAATCAGCTTTTTCTTTCCTGCAGTACGCTATACGCATGAGTTTGAACTTTTTGTGATGAATAATTATTTGAAGATGAAAGGAGTAAAAGAATTTGTAGACTTATCGGGTATGAATCTGAGTACATTCAACCGGAAATTTAAGACTCATTTTAACCAGAGTCCTTATCAATGGCTGATAAAGCAGAAGTCAAAACATATTTATCATGAATTGTCTACTACTAACAAAAGCTTAGCCACCATAGCCCGGGATTTTCATTTTGCAGATGCATCTCATTTCAATCGCTATTGTAAGGCGATGTTTGGTGCTTCTCCCTCAAAGATTCGTGAGAATATACTCAACGGAAAACGTGCATAAATGTGTTTCATTAAAGAGTAACAATATGTATAAAAAAGGAATTTTGATCGTATGTCTGGCAGGAATCTCTTTGGGTGCTATAGCGCAGACGATAGGGGTAAAAACGAATCTGCTTTATGGAGGACTGACATTGACTCCCAACATAAGTGTGGAGATAGGAGTAGGTGAGCAGTCAACCCTTGAATTGGGAGGAGGATATAATCCATGGAATCTCAATGGCAGGACAACTGATAACAAGAAACTGGTCCATTGGCTTGGAGAAGCAGAATATCGCCACTGGATATGTCAGAAGTTTAACGGACATTTTTTAGGTGTACATCTGTTGGGAGCACAATATAATATTTCCGGGGTAAAGTTGCCTTTACTGTTTGGCCGTGAATCAGGTGAATATCGCCATCAGGGTTGGGCTGTTGGCGGAGGAATGTCCTATGGTTATCAGTTTATTCTTGGCAGATATTGGAATCTGGAATTAAATATCGGTGTGGGGTATGCCCGTTTGAAATATGACAAGTATGAATGCCGGACTTGCGGTGAGAAAGTAGGAACTGAAACAAAAGACTATCTGGGTCCTACCAAAGCAGGCATTTCTTTAATATATATCCTTAAATAGAACGAACGATGAAAAAGATATTGTTATTTCTTCTGATAAGTGTCGGAAGTGTATGGGGATTTGCGATACAAGCCAAGAAGTTGGAGGTGAAAGATTTAATGGTACGGAAAAAAGGCGAGATCGTAAACATCGCTTTCAGAATTCCGTCCCGTTCTGTGTATCTGCCATCCAAGAACGATAAATTGATAATAACACCTGTATTGTATAATGGAGAAGATGAACAGCGATTGGAACCGATTGTTTTTGAAACTTGGCGTACACGTATTCTGGAACAGCGCAACGGAATACCCCTGATGAAAAATGCCTATAAAGCTCCGAATAAAGAAGATATATACTATTCCATAGAAATACCATACAAGCCATGGATGAACCTTTCTTCTATCAGGTTGGAACAGTTGCTGTATGGATGTTGCACGGAATATCTACTAACTGAATCTCTGGATCAAACATTCGAATTGGTGGCAGCGGTAACAGTGGAAGAGCCTCCTTTACCTGAAGAGAAAATAGAAGAACCGCCTTTATATTATTATGAGCATGGATCTGCCAATGTAGAGTTTCAACAGGGACGTTTTGTCTTGTTAGAGAATTATCGTAATAACTTGGCAGAACTGGAAAAGATTAAAAACAGCATTGAAAAGGTGAGAAGTGAAAAAGGAGCAGTCATAACTGGGATATGGTTGCGAGGTACCTGTTCGCCGGAAGCTAGCTGGGAGTATAATACCATATTGGCAGCAGAACGTGTGAAAGCCGTGAAGAAGCACATTCATGCCCGGCATGGAGTTGATTTGTTCTTGATAGAAGAAAGTTCGATACCGGAAGATTGGGACCGGTTCAAACAATTAGTTGAAGCATCTGAATTTGTGGGAAAAGAGCAGGTGCTGCGTATTATTGATTCGGATAAGACTCCGGATATGAAAGACATGCAATTATCAAAAATGCCGGTATATGGCTATTTAATGCAACATATTTATCCTCGGCTGAGAAGGGTAGATTATAGAATTCAATACATAATTGGGAAATAAAGTACATAGTTTGCGATGTGTTATACTAGGGAAAGGATATGGGGAAAAACATCGATGTTATTTAAATATTTATTTTTATTACAAATTAATTCAACGAAAATGAAAAAACTTTTTTTGATGGCTTTTACAGCCATAACATTATTCTCATGCTCTAACGAGGGGGACGATTCTGTAGTAGACAATAATGTTTCCACTTTTTCTCTTGCTCTGAAGATAGAGAGAGAAACATTCACTCGTGCGATGCAGACTCCCGGAACAGGAGATCCGGCTGCCATACAATCGATGATTATTGAGGTTTTTGATGCTACTTATTTTAAGATTGCTGCGAAAGCTCTTTCTGCTCAAGAAATAGCAGGTGCAATGGATAATACTGCTGTGTTGGGAGATGCAGGACGAATTGTATTCCCGAATATCAGTTCCCGTGCAGCTTACGTGAAGTTGTGGGCTTTTCAGTCTGATGTAGCCATAGCCAACCTGCCGGTATTGGGTGGAAGTATCAATGATTATCAGATGGCTTTTGATGCTATTCCTTTTTATCCGGTGACCGGAACGATTGGATCGAGCGTTACAGATGCCAATGGCTTTATCTCTATTAATAAAAGCGTAACTCCGGCACCTGGTCCTAATTTGAGCGGAAACAAGATTTGGACGGTAGAAGCTAGTTTGGCTCCTTACTTTGCTCGTTTCGAGATGAAACCCACTTTGCCAACCGGTGGAATCACTGCTGTTACTACTCCTGACCTGAATACGAACGATGCATTCCCTGTAGGAACAACGATTGATATCACAGGTATTTATATGAATAACATACGTGACCAGAAAGGTGGAGCTATAGTAACCAATGCAGGAAACTTTATGTCATGGGGTAGCGGTAACTGGGCAACTGGTCATCCTTACGAAGTTGACGGCGACTGGAGCAATATGTATAATGCTGCCGCTTCTCATGCTACCACTACACCGTTGGATTTCTCCACACTTTCAGATTGTTATAACTTATATGCTCAGGCAGTTTCACCTCATGTTATTGTAAGAGTGATGGTCAATCTGCCGGCTGGTTCTGCAATGGCTAATGCAATGGGTGAGAATTATTATGGTTTTATCACTCTGAAAGACTTTAAAACAACATCAGGTACCCTGCTTTCTAATCTGGGCGTAGAAGCAGCCAAGATATATAAAGTGGCTTTGGATTTAGCGGTGAAACCATCGAACATTGATTCGGAACCGGAAGCAACGGCAGCTGACCTGTATGCAAAAGTAACTATTGTAGAGTGGACGGAAGTTGCACTGACACCGGAACTGTAATTTAATCCAGCAGAGAATGAAGCGATGAGTGATTGGAGACTAAAATTTAATATGAAATTCTTTCTGGCAGCAGTACTCTGCCTGTTTGCCGGATGTACAAGAGAAAATCTGGATGACTGTTTTTCGGGACTTCATTTAAAGTTTGAGTTTACTTTACATGAGTACGGAGGAAATAAGTTTGATAATCATGTACAAGTCGTTCGAGTGTATCTATTTGATTCGGATGGCATACTGCAACAGATAGAAGAAGGCAGAGGGGCTATATTAACTAATAGTTATGTGATGAGAATGAATCTGCTTCCCGGCAAATATACGGTTATAGCCTGGGCGGGGAGCCATGAGGAGTTCAGTAAGTCGTATCGTGAGGGATGTATGGATGGAACGACTATCTCCGGTGATGGAGATAATGTGGCAATTGGAAGAACAACACTAAGTGATTTTAAAATTTCTCTTCATAACAACATTGCTTATGATTATCCTGAAGACATCCTTCCCGTTACTGACGAATTTGATGATCTTTATTACGGTGCTGTAGGAACAAGAACGGCAAAAACTTCCCGTTATCAGCTTGAACAGGTGGAAGTCAAGCCGGGCTTGTTCACAGAACGTACTGTCGAACTGATCCGTAACACGAATCTTATTCACGTTTCTGTCACAGGAATTGACTATTTTCAATCTCCTCCGAATATTTGGGTTTCGGCCCGGAACGGATGTTACCATACCGACAATACAATCGATGAAAATGCGCGATTGTTACGATATCGTCCTTATTATATGAATTTAAACCAGAGTAAGATGGACGTTAGCATCAAATTGATGCGTATGGATCTGCAACAGCATTCCTCCAAGCCGGTTCATTTATTTCTGGAGGACCCTGTTTCGGGCGCTTTGTTCCCGAAACAGGCTATAGATATAATGGCTATTTTGTTGCGGGCACGAAATCCTGAAACGAATGAATATATTTATAAGAGTCAGGAAGACTTTGACCGTATCTATGAGCATCCGGTTCGGATTGAGATATCGGCAGACTTGAATATGAGAGTTTTTGTTCATAATTGGGAGGTCGTGGATTTAATTCCGGCTTTGGAATATTGATTGTAATTTCTTATTTGATTATGAGAAGATGTATACTACTGGCCTTTAACTTGCCTACGGTACTTGCTTTACTACTGATGTTCGTTGGATGTACAAACGAACAGGTGCGGGTGCTGGAGGAAAGTGCCGAACTGACTTTCAAAGTCAATACCAGAACTCTTGTAGGGGAAACCATCAATGGTGTCACCGTCCGATCCGTCAGAATGATAGTTGTCAATACCGGTATTGGCAATAGCGTAGTAATCAATAAACTGGTTGATGGACAGATTTCAGAATCAACGGATTTTATCTGTAACCTGAAGCGTGGCAGTTATAAAATTTGTGTCGTAGCCAATGAGACAGCAACGATGACAGCCGCTCTAACTGTTGCCAACAAACTGTCTGACTTGGATGTGATAAAAGTGATTACTCCGACAACAGAGACTGACCTTGTGTTGTATCAATCGATAGATGTTGAACTCCGCTCATCATCCTCTGATACTGAACAGGGAGAGGTATCGGTAGATGGTGGAGCCAATTGGTTGTCGCCTCCCATTGTAAATGTGGACTTGATAAGGGTTGCTTCCAAAATCTCTCTTGCTATCAGAAAACGGACTGTTGTTGAAGCTGATCTATTCACTATTCAGAAAGTGGAATTGATAAATCTGCCTGCTGACAGCTATTTACTTCCGGGACGTGCTTATGGAGGAATGTTACATTCGAAAACACCATTCAACGGTGCAGAGATTGCATTCTCAACCAATGGTGAGGCAAAATCTATATTCAGTGATTACATCGTTCCTGAATATAGATTAACCACACCTGCTTCTTCCGACAATGCTGCAGCATTGATTATTACTGCCAATTATACGGAGTACGGCAGAACTGCACGTGAGGTTAATTATATCGTGCCGGTTTTGGGAACCAACGCACAAGATTACAGTCTTGCCCGCAATTATCATTATAATATAACAGCTACAATAACCAAACCGGCAGAATCGACTTTCCCTTTAATAGTGGAATATGAAGTTGTAAAATGGCAGCATGCCGGTAATGGTAATTTTGAGACTGGTTCTGTCACTTTTTCGGGACAATGGGAAGCCGATACAAATAAGACTGGAAATTTGATTTCGGTGTCAAACAATACATCGGTCACCTATGAGTTTACACTCAGTTTTCCTCCCGGAGCCAAATGGACAGCCCAGCTGACTAATATTCGTGATTTTGATTTTGACCTAAACAATAATGGAATACGCGAGGGTGTTGCAACGGAAGGCGTTGCCAACAAAATAAAAATCAGACCTCGTACTGCTGTTTCAGCCAATGATGTAACAACAGAATTTTATATCACGGTTTTTAATGGAATTGAAAATATAGAACTAGACTTAACAAATGATGGTAAAACAGGAGAGGGAAATAGATTTATTATTAAACAAAATCCGAACTAATACAATGAAAAGCATATCTTTATTTTGTATCATACTGTGTATAATTCTATTGAGTTCCTGTGTGAAAGAACCGGTGTCCGATGAGCATTCTCTGGAAAAAAACGTTATAACATTTACCCTTTCCAATTCATCGGCACCCACACAGGCAACCAGAGTTACGCGCGCAGCAGATGATATGCTTGATAATGAGAAAGTGATTCATCGCATTGATATATTCTTTTTCGATGTCTCTGGCAGTCATTGTCTTTTTTATCCTGATGCGAGCCAGGTAGCGATTGCGGATAATCGGGTTACGGTCCGAGTACCCGAAAGTGTCATGACCTCCTTCTACGGGATCGGTAACTGCAAGATGTATATGTTGGCTAATTGTCAGTTGTCAAGAGAAATGTTGGCAGGAAAAACACTGGATGAGATCAAGCTGCTTTCAATGGATAACATGGATGAAAAGAAGTTCAATGCATCGACTCCTCCGAGCAACTTCTTGATGGATAGCGAAGAGATAGACGTGATATTCAATGAAAATTCTCCCAATTCTAATTTAGGAAAGATAAGTTTGAAACGTGCGGCAGCCAAGGTAATTGTTGACATCACGAGTGCCAAAATAACGGGATATACGGCTGTAAAAGCCACAGTAATGGTCGTGAATTACTTGGATAAAACCCGGTTGAGTAGTGAGTATTTGTATCCAGCCCGGAACGAAGACTATAAATCGGCAAGCAAAACACTCATTGCCAATAATGATGTGGACAATTCTTTTTCGATAGACACTCAAAATCCTATTTATACTTATGCTACTAATTGGGCAAATGCTCCGGACCGTGAGACATTTCTCCTGATTGCTATAGATTGGCGCAAACAAGAGGGAGGGGAAGTAAGGACATACTATTACCGTATCCCTTTCTCATACATTCGTGCAACGGGAGATGTAGAAGCCAATAAAGAGCAGATCAGACGTAACTATGTCTATCAGTTTGCAGTCAATGTGAGTCGTTTGGGTGGTCTTGATCCCGCCGATGCAGTAGATCTTTCCGCCAATTTTGAATTGCTGGACTGGACAACCAAAGAAGTCGAGGTTTCGATTCTCGGATTTCATTTTCTATTTGTGTACAACCCTCATGTAGAGATTCACAACCGTCATTCAAATGTCTGGGAATTCAGATCCTCCAAACAACCGGTTACAATAACGATTAACAGTGTATATAGCAATGAGTATGATTCCAACGGAGGCATTAATCAAAGAGACTACACCGCCGGTAATCCGCAATATCCAAAGGTGACGCAATGGAAAGACGCGAGCAGGACTTATTTCACTTTTGAATCAATGGTTCCTATAAACTACGTACCATTGTATATGAAAGCAACGGTCACAAATGGTACAGGACTGTCTGCCGACGTAACGCTTACAATTTACCCTAAAATATATGTAACTGCCTCATATTCTTATGGCGGGTACTCAAACCAGACAGCGAATAACCCTGACGATAAAGGGATTATTCCATCAAATGCCGCTTCAGCATTACTTGACGGGCAGACGATTTGGTTGGCAGGTTCTTATAACACCCCGACCGGAGTGAATAAGGATGCGGGAAATAATACTCCCAATGGCAGTCCGAAAGATACGCCTCCTCAAAAAAACTTTAACTTCTTTACTGTACATGTTACTTCGCTTGATATAGAAGATGAGAATGCAGGCATGAGAGTCGGTGATCCTACACAATCAATGTCTCATCTTGGTGCTACGGCGGGTATAGAGGGAAGAGAAACGATAAAACTGACCATACCTTGGGACATTACATACTTCCGTACACAACAGGATGTGGAGAGTAACAATATTGTATCACCGCAGTTTGTGATCGCTTCTCAACGGGGAATTACAGCAACTGATAAATCCTGGGAAGTAGCACAACAACGATGTGCCACTTATCGGGAGTCGCAGTATGCTGCCGGAACGTGGCGTATGCCGACACTTGCCGAGTTGAAGCTTGTGCGCAGGATGCAGCTCGATCCCAATAGTGCGATTAAGGAGTTGTTTCAATCTACAAACGCCAGTGGCTGGTGGACAGCACAATACGGGTATGCAGTGATGTTGGGACAATCAGATGATGCTCTCGCTATCCTCAATGACCCCTTAAAAAATCATTCAGTGCGTTGTATTCGCGATTTATGGAGAGATTAATAGGAAAGAAAAATGAAAAATAGCATTATCATATTTATATTTTCTGCGCTTATATTATCCGGATGTCAGCAATTCGATACCGATACATCTTTCAATGATAGTTATGCGCAACTTGTTGTCAGTTTGGATATTCCAGCACCATCAGTAGCTAAAACAAGGGCAAACATCACCGATGAGCTAACCTCTTTGTATGTATTGGTGTTTGATAAGAACGGATTATATCTCTCCAAGTATAAAGGGGAAATAGTCTCAAGTACGGCAACAACTGCAAATTATAAATTCGGAAGTATGCCTACTACCAAAGAGGGAGAACTGCTCATTCTTCACTTCGTAGCTAATTATGACTGGGCTCTATTTTCAGATGCGGCGAATGTGGGGAAAGGCGAGGCCGAAGTGATGAACAAACTTACCGTAACAGATGGCACGGTAGCTTATTGGCAACGGGTTGAGTTGCCTGGTGGAATCGTTGGAACGAAGAATACCACTATAACGCTGACAGATGACGTGAGTCTGTTGAGAAATATAGCAAAGGTTACTGTAAAGAATCTGACCAATGAGCGTGTAACTAGCAGTTATCTGACTGATGTCTCCTTTGCAATAGGCGGTTATGTGGACCGGGGAACCGTTGCACCCTACTCGGCTTCATCCCGGCGTTTTACAAAAGGTGCCATAACAGAGGCATTGGATGGTACTATTATTCCTGTTTCTGACGATGAAAGTGAATTCGTAAGTGCACAGAACGGTTCCGGAGGCAATCAGTCCGAAGCTAAATATATCTATGAACGGAAAAACTCTACAGCGCGTAATCAAACATATATGATTATAAAAGCCTATTTTCAAAATACTTCGGAACCGGCCAATGCCACACGTCCGTCCTATTATAAAATAGACTTTGTAGGCAGTCGCACGGCGACGGAACTACTGGATATTGAACGGAACTATCACTATATCATGCAGATAAACGATGTTGCAATGGAAGGATATTCAACGTTGCAGGAGGCGGTTGATAATCCGGCGTTGAATAATATCAATGCGGCTGTCCTGGTTGCTGAATATACAACTATATCCGATGGGACTCATGTGCTTCAAATAGAGAAAGCTGCCTATTTGTTTGTGAATTCAAATCAGGATTTTCAGATAAAGTACTCTTACTATGACATCAAGACTGGTGTGGTCGATAATAGCAAAGTGACAGTTACACTAGTGCAGGATGAAGCGATGAAAGTTGTGAACGGAGGAGTATTTACTAACGTGAATGGTGTGATATCGGCCCGGACAGCGGATATCCCGACCAATAATAACATTTACCAGGCTACGTTTATTATATCAGCATTGCCTCCTGGTGAGTTATCCCGCAAGATTACTGTTCGCCTGAGGAAACCGATGGACTTTCTTAAAGTATCGACTACCCCCAATGACGGTAATAGTCCGACAAACTGTGTAGTGGCCAATCAAGTGGGGCAGCCTGTTACCATAACCTTTTGTTTTCCGCCCGATATTTCTCCAGACATATTCCCTTTGCCGGTCTATGTATATTCTAAAAAACTGTCACCCGATCCCACCAAAATGGGAGTTAATCCTCTTTCGGTAGATCCATTACCCAACGGTACCTTCCGTTATGTTTATATGGCGCCGTATTTGGGTAATGATGCGAATGACAGACCTCATACGCATACCATATACCTTGTCAGCTCCACCCCCTCTTCCAATGAAGAAATGATTCTTGCTTCGGAATATTTTAATAATGTGCCGATGCAACTTCGTTCTGTCAATATTCCGCCTTTGAATAATATCAAGTTCAATCCGAATCCGGTATTGAAGCTCAAAGACCAGCCGGTAGATCTGACATTTGATATTCCTGTGGTATCGGATCAAACGTTACCATATAGAATACGCATACACACTGATTATCTGGAATATGTTTCAACGACAACCGGGGTGAAATGCGAGTGGGACGAAGAGCTCGGACTCTATGTTTACGAAACGAATACGACAGATAATCAAAAGATTTCATTTAAAGTAAAACAGATTGAGAGTAGCGAGTATGTGCGTATAGACGGTGATCGTTTTACCTCGTACACTATTAGAAGAATGACTGCTATGGGTGAGTTTAAAAATGTTCTCGTTGATGTGACGGGAAATACAAGTGGTAGCCGGATCAATTTTAATTTTTCGTTCAATGAGGCGGGTGATATTTACGCTGCCCCCGGAGCTTATGTCTATTTTACTACTCAATATCTCTTGCCAGCTTTGGGAAGCGGTATCGAGACGACCGGAAAGACCAACGAATACCGAATGCCAATATCGTCTGTGGGAACGCATACGGCAAGTTTTGTTTTGAAAGAAGATATGATTTTGGGAGGGATTGAAAATGTAAAAATGTCTTCTTCCACGTTCAATGATTATTATGCAGAGGTGAATATATTCCAGACTCATATTTTTGGAAGCAGAATAAGTGGTTATTCGAATCGTCCCGTATTATATTCTGAATATTATGCGACCCCGGTTTCATTAAGCGGACGTGATGGGATGAATACTCAACTTCATTTTTATATTCCTGGCGGAGCTGCATCTGAAAAGAATCCGCTTTGGGTTTATTTTAAATGTACCAGTAGAATAACACTGTTCAATAATACACATACCGGTATAGCAGAAGTGTCTCCGGCCGGAAGTTCATCGTCCGGAAATGAATTCTGGTTGAAAATAACGGCATCGGGAGATAAAATCGTATCTTTTGTACCTGATTCGAATAGTGAAACCGGTACAATGACATTGATGTCTGTGTCGGGGGCAGGAGCGAAAACCTCAAACAGCAGGTTCATAACAGCCACAGGCTTTGAAAATAAATAGGAGAGACTTAACCGTATGGCATTCATTCGAAAGAATGAGTATCATACGGGTCTCTTTTAAAGTCCTTTCCGATATTGCAGTGGAGTGATGCTTGTGCGTCTCTTGAAGAATTTACAAAAAGCCGAGGCATCTGAAAAATGCAATTCGTCGGTAATCTCTTCTATGGAATGGTTACTCTGATTGAGCAGGATACAGGCTTCGCAATAAAGCAGATCGTATATAAGTTCGGAAACGGTATGTCCGGTCAATCGTTTGATGACCCAGTTCAGGTGGTGGGAGGTGAGCGATAGCCGACTGGCATAGAAAGCAGTTTCGTGTTCCTCCTTATAATGTGTCTTTAATAATTTCACGAAAGACTGAAGGATCTGCTCCGAACGATTCAAGTCAACTGAAGAGGGAGTTAATGCAAAGTGGCAGTCACCGATGTGTATCCAATCGAGCAAAAAGGCGATAAAGGCATTCTGAATAGTTTCAGTTTGCAGATGATGTTCTTTTTGTCCGATTCGTTTTTGGATATGCTCGATGTTGTGGTGCAAAACTTTGCTTTCATCATCATTCAGATGCAAGACAGGATTGATATACAGTTTCAGACTGCGGTTCAATTGCTTGAAAACTTTCTCCATGGAGGGAGTCACTTCCAGGATGGACTTCCGGACCAATAAGACAGTCATGCAGAAGTTCTCTCCGACGGTGACTAACTGGAGAACATGAATAGGAGATATAACGATAAAACTATTTTTCACCAGATGATAAGGCTTATAGTTAATCATCACCTGTGCCTCTCCCTGTTCCACCAGCAAGTAGATATATGAGTTATTATTGATTGCTATATTATCATATTCGGTATATCCGTTCGTAGGGCTGGGATGCCAGACAGTGAGCGAATAAGTACGGAGCTCCTCCAGTTCCTTTTCGCCCAATAACTTCTGTATATTTAATAAGTTCTTTTTCATATCCGTATATTTCAGAGTACAAAGATAGTAAATCTTCATTTAAAACCATTTTTGGCAAATATTGAACTCTAACGATACGATGGAATGCCGCTACCTTTGTGCGCCAAATAACAAAGGATAAGTTTATGATAAGATTTCTCTGTTTTTTCATTCTTATTTCATCTTCTGTCATGAATCTGCGGGCACAGGAAAGCGGATGTACAAGGAACAGACGGAACTGATACAGGATCAACTGGATACGGAACTGTATACCGCCCGTACTAAACTGGAAGAAGCACTTGATGAACTGGCTATTCGCCGTGATTACAAGATACTGGCCTCCGAATTGTATGAAGTGGTATACGAACGCTATTCCAACGGAATGGCTATTGTAACAGAAATGATGGATGCCGGAAATGAGTTATTATCTGCCGATATTGAATATCTGAATATGCAGATTGAAACATACCGTTATTACTATATGCTTAGAAAGATAGCCGGAACACTGTGATAAACAAACGATTGATACATGAATAAACGTTCACCGATAATGGAAAAAGCACATTTAAGAAAAAAGAAAATAAACCGCTTGGTACGAGTCTTCACAGTCATCCTGCTTGTTGGAATAGGATATTATACCGCATTCCGCATGCTTCATTGGGGAAATGTGGAATTTACGGAGAATGCACAGGTTAAACAGTTGGTAGTCCCTGTGAACAATCGTATTCAGGGATATATCAGAGAAATCACGTTCAATGAGTATCAACCGGTATGCAAAGGCGATACCTTGATTATCATTGAGGATGAGCAATACAGACTGCAATTAAGCGAGGCCGAGGTGCAATACCAGCAAGCACTGACCGAACAGACAGAAATAGAGTTGGCACTCATGTCGGCTGTGAATGACATCAACGTTGCCGAATCGAATATTGAGAAAGCGAAGATTGAAAAAGAGAATTCCTTTACCACCTATTCAAGATATCAGAGACTCTTGGAAAAAGAGGCCGTCACACGCGAACTGTTCGACCATGCCCGTACCGATTACGATGTGAAAAAGACCCAATATGAGACATTACTCAAAGGACAGAAAAATGTCATATTGAAGAAGAAACAACAGGAACAGAAACTCAAACAGGTAGAGGCGCAAATCCGACTGGCGGAGTTGAAAAGAGAGACGGCATCGTTACATCTCTCTTATACGGTAGTTACCGCACCTTGTGACGGAGTGATCGGCAGGAAAAATATTCAGGTAGGCCAACTTGTTCAGAACGGGCAGACATTGGTTGATATTGTCGATAGCCGGGAGAAATGGATTACGGCAAATTTCCGGGAATCGCAGATTGCGCATATCCGCGAGGGGCAGAAAGTGGAGATTAAAGCAGATGCCTACCCCGGCGAAAGTTTTATGGGGATAGTGCAATCTCTGTCCGATGCGACAGGAGCGGCGTTTTCGCTGATTCCGCAGGATAATGCTACCGGAAATTTCGTGAAAGTGGAGCAACGGATACCTGTGCGCATCGAGTTTGATGCACAAACCTCGCAGGAATGTCTGAAACGGTTGAGAGCCGGAATGAATGTAGAATGTCTGATACGCTATTAATTCATGAAAGCAATGACCGGACATCGCATCCGTTGTTTTAGAAATTTCGTTCCCGATCCTGTCCGTTTCTGGATAATGATTGTCATCTCATTGATTTATCTGTTGTCGGGTGCTGCTCACATGGCTTCGATGAGTTATCAGGTCAATGGGTTGTCCCTGTTGCAGGAGGATACAATCATGATCGGATATATGGCTTTCATTGGGATGAATGTCAGCTTTCCGATGCTTTTCCGGCTACGCTTCAGGTTTACCACCCGTTCCATATTGCTTGTCTCTACGGTGGTCATCATCTGCTGTCATGTAGCGATATTGGAGACGGCTAATGTCTGGATACTCTGTATCATAAACTTCATAGCCGGCTTTTTCAGGATGCTGGCTGTTTTCGAAGCGATGGTCTGCATCCAACTGATTCTCACGCCTACCCGCAATTATGCGGTGTTCTATTCCGTTGTTTTTCTAACTGTACAGGGAAGTTCGCAACTCTTTTCACCGATTGTTGCTGATATCATTCACGCTTATTCCTTGCACTATCTGCATTATCTTATCATCCTATTGCTGTTTTTTACTTTCTTGGTGGTAGCTTTCCTCATCCGTCATTACCGGGAGGATAAGCGGATACCGCTATATGGTATTGATTGGAATGGGTTCGTATTATGGAGTATTATTCTGTCATTGATCCTGTTTATCATTACTTATGGGAAATATTATGAATGGCTGGCATCTTCTCAAATACGGATAGCTTTGGTCGTGCTGGTGATAGCCGGAGGACTTCAATATCTCAATATAAAGACCGTTAAACGTCCTTATATCAGTCCGGCGGCATGGCGTTATCCGAATTTGTGGAAAATCCTGTTACTGTTTGGCGTTATCTATATCCTGCAAGCTGCACCGGGATTGTTGCAGAATCCTTATATGGCAGGCATTCTTCATTTTGACCAACAGAATATAGCATATCTCAATTACTATTCGCTGGCGGGAATGTGCTTGAGTGCCGTTATCTGTTATTACTATTTCAGGAACCGGAAAGGGCTTCGCCCGTTTATTATCGGCGGATATGGTCTGTTCATTCTCTACCTGCTACTGATGTATTTCTACATCAATCCCGAATGTAATATCGAACGTTTTTATTTTCCGTCATTGATTCGTGGATTCGGGCTATTATGGCTATATATTATCCTGACTCTTTATATTTCCTACGTAGTTCCGTTCATGCATAATTTTCAGTCTTTATGCATTATCGGATTCATGCGTATGTCGCTGGGAACGCCATTGGGAATGTCCGTTATCGACAATCTGATGCTCTATTTCACACGTAAGAATACAATGCTTCTCTCATCGGAAGTAGATGCATTGAAAATACAGACTTCTGAATATTCACTGATAGGACTGCAAGAACGAATCACGAGGCAAGTCTCCATGTTGTCCATCAGAGAAATGTATGGCTATTTAATCATAGCCTCCCTTATTCTGTTGATTGTTCTGTTGTTCGAGAAGAAAGTAAAATTGCGTAAGTTCAGTTTTTCTTTCCCCAATATGTCGAGCATCCGCTATATGATTCGGAGAGGGATGAAGAATACTAATTAATGCTGCTCTTCTACCTTTATCATATCAATAGCTTCTGTCTTGGAATCGTAGAATAAGATACCCTCCGTTCTATCGTCCAACTGTGCCATTAATTCTCCTTTCGAATTCCAGACAGATGATTTTCCGGCACATTCATATCCTCCTGATTCTCCGATATAATTCGACATGAAAGTCGTCATCCCGTTGGTGGAGGCTATTCTTGAAAGTTTTTCTATATCGGCATCCACCCCATTGATGGGGTTTAGAACACTTGCCATGTAGGCTGTTGCATTCATTTGGCGTGCATAGCCTGCATGCTCGCTGTTGGATAACTCGTAGCATATAGCGGGTGCAATCCTATTCTCTTCATCGTAGGGAATGATGCAGGGAGTATGTCCGGCTGTAAATATACCTTCTTCGGAGGGGTATAAGTACTGCTTTGAATAAGTGACTCTTTCCCTGTTGGGGTGAAAGATAATCATGCTGATAAATAAATCATCATTATTTATGGTGGGAGCTCCGACACATAGAATGATATTATATTGGTTGCTAATCTCTTGCAAAGGAGTCAGGCGGCTGTCATCGGAATGTATGGCTAAACTTCTGGCCAGTTCAGGCTCATAACCCGTCAGAGACAGTTCCGGAAACATCAATAAGTCCGGTTGCTTTTCTAGGGCATTGTTTATGAACTTCAGATGTTTATCCAGATTTCTTTCAATATCCCCTTTCAGAGGCTTTATTTGTGCAATACCAATTTTCATATCTTCGTAAATGTAGTTGTTTTAAAAGGCAAACAGTGCATCTTTTTTAATCAGCTTTTTCAGAGCATCCGTTTCAGCTTTGCCCTGATCCGGCTCAAACTTACCGGAGTTATTCCCAGATAAGAAGCAAGACATTCCAACGGCATTCTCTGCAATAACTCCGGATTGTTTTGGATCAGCTTCATATACCGTTCAGACGCATTGGTGAATAATAGGGAAATAAGCCTTTCTTCCGTTTGCATGAATTCGGATTCGGCAAACTTACGTCCCCAGTTGGCGATATGAATGTCTTCCTTGAATAATTCCTGTAAGTCTTTACGCTTCAGTAAATACAACTCCGACTCCTCCATCAACTCCATCGACTCATATCCCTGCTGGTTATCCACATAACTTTTCAGCGAGACAATGGCAGAACCCTCTTTCCCGATCCAGAATGTAACTTCTTTCCCATCCACAGGAATATAAGCTCTGACAATCCCTTTCTCGATAAAAAAGATATTTGTTTCAGTTTTACCGGCCTCCAGTATATGATACCCTTTGGGATATGTCACTTTAGACAGATGCTTTGTCAATTTATCCATCGAAGCCTCCGGTATCGGGTATATCTTATTTATAATCTCGTGTATATCCATATAACATGAGTCATTTTCTGCAAAAATACAAAAAGTTAGATTAGGAAAGAGGAATTGTTCATACTCTTATGCAGTCATTTCTTATCAAATGTAAAGTGAAAGCTCCGGCCGTCTGCCTAATTTTGCAGTCTGATTTTAAAATAGAAAGATATGAATTGGATAATATTGATTATTGCCGGACTCTTTGAAGTCGGCTTCACCTTTTGTCTGGGTAAGATAAAAGGAGCAACGGGCACTGACTTTTATTTGTGGGGAACAGGATTTGTGATATCTGTAACGTTGAGCATGTACCTTCTGGCAAAAGCTACCCAAACATTGCCCATCGGTACTGCATATCCTATCTGGACCGGAATAGGAGCAGTAGGTACCGTATTGGTCGGCATTCTGTTCTTCCATGAACCGGCCACTTTAGGACGCCTGTTCTTTATGACAACTCTGATACTTTCAATCATAGGATTGAAACTGATCTGAATCTCATCATCCGAATTCAGGGCGACACTCCTCTGTCTTCCTATTCATAGTAGTTCTGCTGCATATATCTTAATGCTTTTGAGACCATCTATGACGTCGGAGGCTTTCATGTCCTGACATTCTATTCGCAGGATCTTCTCCCAATCTTCCAAATCAACGTTCCATGCGTTGATTTGGGAGTATCCTTTAAAAAGTTTCTTGATGCGCTTTATATCCTGCCCGTTAACGGCTGAAGTGCGGAAGATTAAAATTTCTGTTTCCATATATAGAATCTAATGTGTTGGATTTCAAAAAGCTTCCGCAAACTGGAATACGAATCCGGCAGTGTCTTTTCCGAAACCGTAATCGATGCGTATATTGACATGATGCTTGAATTCTACTCTCAAGCCCAAACCATAGTTTGGCAGGACGTGATTGAACTGCAATTTATTGAACGACGGAAACACCGTTCCTCCGCCTACCCATGCTACACAGCCCAGACGACTGTAAATGTGCTGCCTTAATTCCAATTGTGCAGTAATTTGGTTGCAGTCGATATACCGTCCTCCGTAATAGCCACGCATACGGTCAGACCCGCTTCCGAGTTCTTCGCGCAACGTCCAGGGAATTTCTTTATTATTAAACTGTCCGTACAAGTCCATGGCAAGCACTCCTCCCGGCCATATTCGCTGATATGCATCGAAAATGGCAGTCGTACTGAATAAAGTACGGTTGTAATTGCTGGCTACTTTCGGGTAAACCACCTCCCTTAGCATCAGGTAGACACCACGTTTGGGATTTAGTATGAAATCTCTCGTGTCATACTGAATGGAAGCTCCCACACCGGCAAAGAAATAAGAATCTTTTTGTCCATCCAGATAAGCCGGATTGCTCATTTTCGACATATCTGCATATTTAATGTTGAGAGCCGCACCAACGTGAAAGGCATGGGTGAATTTATACACATAATCCGACTCCCAGTTCACTTCCCTGCGGGTAGAGGCCGAAATCGGATTCATGGCACATCCCTCGTAAGAGATACCCCAGAAGTCGAGATTCTTGTTCAGGAACTGGAGGCGGTATGACAAGCGGGTCTTGTTGTTCTTAAAATGATTGTTTCCTTTTACGGTGATGCCATAGAAACCTTTCACGGTAGCGCTTCCCGATAGAGATATGTCCGATGGCTGCATGATAGAGTCGTTACGGTCCAGACGGTAAAGTGCCGTAGCTGCACCTCCCACACCGAAACTGCCTTCGCGTGTGTAACAGGGGGCTACGATGAAACTCATATCCAGTTTCTTTTCGTGTGTGCGGTCAATATTGCCATGAATAAGACTGTTCCACCATTCTTTCAGATGAGAATTCTTTTCTTCGGTTGGTTGGGCATACGAACAGGTAGTCGTGGTCAGGATAAAAACGGTTGTGATTAAAAATCTTGTTTGCATAATTATAATGAGGTGTGATTGAATTTAAATAATAACTTATCTGCCGAAACGATAGGCAACTCCTAAACTGAAAGCTTGCGGATGAAACCGGGCTGTACCGCTGTTGGCATCCAGTAAGTTGGATACACTCACCTTGTAGCTGATATTGACTTGAAGCCCGAATGCAAACTCATAACCGGCCATTACGCCAAATCCGGTATTGGAGTCTTTTATTGCAGGCAGGTCTTCCTGTGAAGCCCGTTCGTAAAGGTCATTCCTCGTACCTCCTTTTTTGAATTTCGCACTCAAGCCGAATTCCGTGTATGGACCTACGCCCAAATGAATACGCTGTCCTTTCTCCATCTGCCAATGATACATAACATAGATGGGAACTTCCATACCCCAGTACTGAAATTGTCCATGTTCGGTGTTGCTCCATTCAAAATCGGACTCTTTGTAGTGAAACAGAAGTTCTCCCTGAATGGAGAAGTTTTTCATAATACCTAAATTGATGAAACCTCCGCTTGTGATGCCCGGTTGCAGGCTGCTCTTGCCACCCGTGATGCCCGAATGGAGAAAGTTGGAATAATTAGCTTCCAGTTTGACTCCACCGGATACGGTCAGTTTTTTGTCCGGGTTGTCCTGATGAGTATCTGTTGCGTGTCTGGTCACTTCTGTTTGTTGTGCTCTGGCAGATAATAAGCCTAAACCGATGAATAAGAGAACAGTAAAAGTAAATTTTTTCATGTCTTTTTAATTGAATGTTTTTTGATTGATAAAACTTGCGCAAAAGTAGGGGAGGTGTCGCTGTGGGAAAAGGTCTTTAAGATGGAATATTGGACGAAAACTCCTTTCTGTTTTGAATATAGGCCATAAACGCTTATTTTTGTTGTCAAAAACACAGATATGAAGAACATATTAGCATTGAACTGGCGTTCCAAACTAAAAGAAATGGAGAATGTGAGTTTCTTGGATGATGATTATTATATTTATAAGAATGCGTCTATCCATCCGCATATCGGTCCTTTTAAAATGGATATGACTATTTGCAGCATTTGTTTGCAGGGAGAATCAAGAGGACGGATTGACATGATCCCCTTTGAAATCAAATCTCCAGCCATTTCTATCGTTTTGCCGGGGCAGATATTAGAGCATGAGTATTGTTCGGGAGATTTTGAGGCAATCTATATACTGATGTCTGAAAAGTTTGATGACAGTCTGCACCTGCCGGAGCGATTCTCAACTTTCCTGTCCGTTCATAATAATCCTGTTATATCGTTGGTTCCTAGACAGCTGGATGCTTTGTTGACCTATTGCAAGATGGTGCAGAGTGTGATTCAGGCGACGAATAATCCTAATCGCATGGAGATTGTACGACACCTCACCATTGCTTTTTTCTATGGACTGGGATATTACTTCCATAAACAAACCGATGATTCCAGGGAAACCCGGAATGAAATACTGATGCGGAATTTCCTGAAACAGCTACAGACACACCATAAACAGGAAAGAAAACTGGAGTTTTATGCCGACAAACTTTGTCTGAGTGCTAAATATCTTTCACAGACCATCAAGAATAGTAGTGGAAAGACAGCCGGAGAATGGATTGACGAATATGTGATGCTCGAAGCCAAAGCCTTGTTGAAATCTACCAATATGACTATTCAGCAAATCAGTGATGAGCTGAATTTTCCGTCTCAATCTTTCTTCGGAAAGTTTTTTAAAAGACTTGCAGGGCTTTCTCCAAAGGCATATCGGGAACAAAAATAAGATGATTATCGGTTGTTCCTTCCTGAATACTATCATAAGTCTGCGAATACTAACCCTTTGGAGGAAAGTGAGTTTTAATAGGAAATATTCCGGTTTATAGAATAAATTTATATATTTGCAGAATATATGGGCGTATCTCGCCGACAACTAAACTATTATTCTATTCACTATTTATTGATTTAAAATGAAAACTACTGATTCCGAACCTCAAGGAGTCGGTATGGAACTGGAGCAGTACCGTACTCGGCTCGAGCAAATGGTCGAAGAGAAATCTAAGGACCTGATTGCCATTCAGGAAAATCTGGAAGCAACCAATCGGCGGCAAGCGTTGTTTATCAAGGTACTGCAAATTCTGCAACTGGAACCGGACATACCTACAGCCATGAATATGGCACTTGCCGAAATCGGCCGTTATACCGGCGTTGACCGTTTGGCCACATGGGAAAATCACCTCGACGGAGTTACGTATGGCTGTACCAATGAATGGTGTAACGAGGGTATTGAGCCTGCCATAGATTACCTGCGGAGTATGACCATTGAAGCGGGAAAACCCTGGTTCGATATGCTCGAAGAAAATCATATCATCTGCACGTCCGATATCTATTCACTCGATCCTTTTATAACTCAAATGCTCGAAGTGCAGGGGGTGAAAGCCATCGCTGTCTTTCCTCTGTCGCAGTTGGGCGTGCATTTCGGTTTTCTTTCGTTTAATTTTTGCTGGAAGAAACAATGGGATAAAAAGGATGTGGAACTGATGAGCCAAATTTCGCAGATTGTGTCTACCGCAACCAAACGCTGGCAGGTTGAAATATCCCTGCAACAATCGCAGCGAACCATGCAAAAGGTACTGGATAACATCAATGCTAATATTTTTGTTAGCGATTATGACTCTCTGGAGGTGCTTTTTGCAAACAAACCTTTCAGGGAAGAAGCCGGAAGCGTGCCAGAGAGGGCGACGTGCTGGAAAATGCTGAATGCGGGATTGGGTGGAGCATGTACACATTGCCCGAAACCGCAATTGCTTGATGCCAACCGTAAACTCACAGGTGTTCATTTCTGGGAAGATTATAATCCTGTAACCGAACGCTGGTACACCATCCAGAGTATGGCGATTAATTGGCTCGACGGACGGTGGGCTATCATGGAATTGGCTACGGACATCACTACCCGCAAGCAAGTGGAACTGGAATTGATTGAGGCGAAAGAGAATGCCGAAGAATCCGACAGGCTCAAATCGGCATTCCTTGCCAATATGAGTCACGAAATACGTACTCCTCTCAACGCTATCGTAGGTTTTTCGAGTCTGCTTGCCGAAACAGATGAGATAGAACTGCGTCAAGCATATATGTCGCTGGTGCAGGAGAACAACGAGCTGCTGCTCAATCTAATTTCCGACATTCTGGATATTTCCAAGATTGAGGCCGGCACGATAGAACTTACTACCGGATGGGTGGATGTACCTCAACTTTGCCGGGAAGTGATTGCTACTTTCTCGCATAAGAAACATGATGGAGCAGTAGAACTGCGTTTTGACGAAAGTTCACCGCAGATTGTGATTGACGCCGACAAGAACCGGATTATGCAGGTACTCTCTAATTTCATGACCAACGCTTTGAAATTCACCACCAAAGGATCGATCACCCTTTCCTATACGTTGAATGATGACGGCCAGGTGCGTTTCTGTGTGACAGATACGGGTAAGGGTATCCTTGCTGAACAGTGTCATGATATTTTCAATCGTTTTGTGAAACTGGACTCTTTTGTGCAGGGAGCCGGTCTCGGATTGTCGATATGCCAGAGTCTGGTGGAACGGATGGGTGGAAAGATCGGAGTAGAATCCTGTGTGGGAAAGGGCTCATGTTTCTGGTTTACACATCCATTTACGTCTGCCACCCAATCCGCCTCAACCCTTGTAACAGAGAACGATATGCTTGCGACTCTCCAAAAGAAGACTGTTTCGAGAAATTATAAACCTCTGATTCTGGTAGCCGAAGATATAGATAGTAATTACTTACTGATTGAGGCACTGCTCAAGAAAGACTATCGTCTGGTGAGGGCGCACAACGGCAGTGAGGCCATAGAGCTTTTTAATGCCGAAACTCCCGATCTCATCCTTATGGATATGAAAATGCCGGGTATAAGCGGAATAGATACGACCACCCTGTTGAGGAAAACCGGAACGCAGGTTCCCATTGTTGCGCTTACGGCATTTGCTTATGCCGACGACAAATCACTGGCTTTCGATGGGGGATGCAATGATTTCCTGACGAAACCGGTTTCGCCACCCGAACTGCGCAGGGTGGTCAGTAAGTGGACAGTGAAGTAAATAGCCAGTTCTGATATGCTGTTGAGATGAATCGGAGAGAATAGTTCAGGATATGTTTGCTTGTTAATCTATAATACAAATGCCGTATCTGCAAACTAAAAGAACTTGTATTTTATATATTGAGTTTTTAGTGAAAAATATATGAATAATGAAGAAGATGACAAATAACTTATTATTCATTATGACACTCTCTTTCAGCTCACGTCATTCTTTTCAAATAAATGTTGGTGACGTTTTTACCCTCACACCCTCACCCTTTGCCTTAATCCCTTTATTCATCGGTGTTACAGGTGTGAGGGTAAGGGTGAGAGTAGGTGAGGGTAACTTTTTACTCTCACCCTGATTCGTCCTGATTTGGGTTGACTAATCTTATTCCGTTTTTACACTAATCTATTCATTATTACCGTAATAACCGCTTTCTGGTACGTAAATTGGTTGCATCGCTCCACCCATATTTTTCAATTTACCTTCATCGCGCAGACGCCGGATATGTCGCATGGCTGTGCTTCTTGCCATTCCACAAAGATATTGGAAGTCATATCTCCGCATAAATGGGTGAGTCCGGAAGTATTTTGTCAGTTGCAGGTCAATTTCCTCGTTCGTCAGTTGGGTGAAATCCAGTCCCCCTTTAAGGCTTTTCACTTTAAGCACGCCAAATTCGTTTTTCAATGTCTGGTCGGCACGAAACTGGATAGCTTTCAGTTTCACTTTAGTTGCTTTCCGTTTGGTGCCTATCGTCACAGGTTCCGTGGTGGTCAGGCAAGGATGGAAATAGCCGATGCCGTCCAGATGTACTTGGCGTCCCTCCGCCAATTCCTGTCCCATGATGTGCGAAAGAGCGTCGAGCACGGCAGAGACATCTGTTTCCGTCAGTGAGCAACGTTCCTGAATACGCCGACGCAGTACGTCGGTCCCTGTGGAACCGTTGTATTTGATGCGCGGATGCAGGGTATTTTCATTTTCTCCCTGCTGTTTGTCTGAAGGCTTCGGGTCTTCATACCAATCGAATAATATTGCCATAGCTTTATATTTGTTTTAAATGAACTGTTCTTATTATGTATTCTCTTAAGTAGTAATACGTTAGCGCTTCATGTTTCTTCTGTTAAGCTCTAATGCTTTGCAAGGGCTCACCCATGTGAACAAAGCTGTTTACGTCTGTGGACGTTTTTGTTTACAATTGATAGCCTGTTTGTTCACATGGGTGAGCCCTTGACAACTACTAAGCAAAGATACATAAATAATAAGGCAAATGCAAATAATATGCAGGTATTTATCGGATAAAATGCTTGTTTACCGGAAGATAAAAGCGTATCTTTACAGGAATTAAATAGGTAGATGTAATTGTAGAAAAAATAGACAAAAATAGGATGAAAATTACTTTAATCAGACAAGACAACGGGAGCGGAAAAGAGACTCTTAGCATTTGTGAGGCAGGCACATTATTCGACAAAATGAAAACGGAAACCAAAGCGGGGCATATCACGGCTTTGCGGGAAATTATACCGTTACTGGAAGGTACGTATGCCCGGTACGAACATATAGATAAGTTGCCATACATTTATTCTGCTGTGGAATATACCCGGACCAAAGAGGGTGAACGGAAGATGAAGCAGTATAACGGTTTGGTACAGTTGGAAGTGAGCCGGTTGGCCGGTGGGTCGGAAGCGGAATTTGTGAAACGGCAAGCGGCACTTCTGCCACAGACTTTTGCTGCTTTTTGTGGTTCCAGCGGTCGTAGTGTGAAGATATGGGTTCGTTTTGCCTTGCCGGACGATGGAGGGTTGCCATCTGAAGAGGCGGAGGCGGAACTGTTTCATGTTCATGCTTATCGGCTGGCTGTGAAATGTTATCAGCCGATGTTGCCTTTCGATATCGATTTGAAGGAACCTGTGTTGACACAAAAATGTCGTATGACGTTGGATGAGGCTCCTTATTATAATCCGGATGCAGTGCCGTTTTGTTTGGAACAGCCGCTTACGATGCCGGGGGAAGAGACTTTCCGCCAGCGGAAGCAGGAGGAGAAAAATCCGTTATTGCGATTGCAACCGGGATATGAGTCGGCACAAACGTTCACGAAGATTTATGAAGCGGCATTGAACAGGGCACTTCAGGAAATGGAGAACTGGAAACGTGGGGACGACTTGCAGTCTTTGCTGGTCCGCCTTGCCGAACATTGTTTCAAAGCGGGTATCCCCGAAGAGGAAGCGATACGGCAGACGATGATTCATTATTATCGCGAGGAGGAAGAACAGGTGATTCGTTCGATACTCCATAATCTTTACCAGGAATGTAAGGGATTCGGCAAGAAAAGCAGCATCAGCAAAGAGCAGGAGACGGCTTTTCTGTTGGAAGAGTTTATGAAACGCCGTTATGAATTCCGTTACAATACGGTGCTGGATGATTTGGAATATCGTCAGCGTGACTCCGTTCATTTTTGCTTTAAGCCGGTGGATAAACGGGTGCGAAACAGCATTGCAATCAATGCATTGAAAGAGGGAATTAGTGCGTGGGACCGTGATGTGGATCGTTTTCTGAATTCGGAATGTGTTCCTTTGTACAATCCTGTCGAAGAATATCTTTATGAGGCAGGGCGTTGGGATGGAAAGGATCGTATTCGTGCATTGGCCGGTTTGGTTCCTTGTGATAATCCGCATTGGCAGGAATTGTTTTACCGTTGGTTCCTTAGTATGGTGGCGCATTGGAGGGGAGTTGACCGGCAGCATGGTAATAGTACTTCGCCTTTGCTGGTCGGTTCGCAAGGATATCGCAAGTCTACATTTTGTCGCATTATCCTGCCGCCGGAACTTCGTTTCGGCTATACGGACAGTATTGATTTCAAGAGTAAGCAGGAGGCGGAACGTTATCTGGGACGCTTTTTCCTGATTAATATTGATGAGTTCGATCAGATTAATGTCAGTCAGCAGGGATTCCTGAAGCATTTGTTGCAGAAGCCTGTTGCGAATTTGCGTAAGCCTTACGGTAATACGATTCGGGAAATGAGGCGTTATGCTTCTTTTATCGGAACCAGCAATCAGAAAGATTTGCTTACCGATCCCAGTGGTAGCCGCCGTTTCATTTGTATCGAGGTGACGGCTCCTATTCAAACGAACGTTACCATCAATTACAAACAGTTGTATGCTCAAGCAATGGAGGCGATTTATAAAGGGGAACGTTATTGGCTGAATGATGAAGATGAAAATATATTGAAACAGACCAACCGTGAGTTCGAACAGGCTAGTCCGTTGGAACAGTTGTTTCATTGTTATCTTAATCCGGTAGAGGAGGAAATGGAAGGCGAATGGCTGACTGCTATGCAGATTTTGAGCTATTTACAGACGAAAACACGGGATAAGTTGGCTATTAGTAAGGTGGGACAGTTTGGACGCGCACTTCAGAAACTGAATATTCCTTGTCGTAAATCTCGTAAGGGGACGCTTTATCATTTGGTAAAGGTGGAGTAGTTTACCCTCACACTTGTAACTCCGATGAATAAAGGATTTTATAAGAATCGCAACTTTCGGGTCGTTTATCAGATATATGTGTGGTAATTTTGTGGCACTGGAAACTAAAATGGATTTGAAAGTTAAAATATTATTGATTGCTTTTTCAGTTGTAAGTACAATAAATGTATTTTTGTAGGTGTGGAAAACAAAAGCAGTGCTATCAATCCCCGAAAATAAGTTAAGATGGAAGATAAAAGGAAAGAAATAGTTGGCAATGTCATTCGGATACAGCGTTATCATTCTCCTTGTGGCGATTTGATGCTTGGATCGTTTGAGGATCGGCTTTGTCTTTGTGACTGGGCGGTTGAAAATCATAGGGATATTGTAGACAGGAGGTTACGGAAAGTGCTGAAAGCCTGTTATGAAGAAAGCACATCCGAGGTTATACAGGAAGCGATTAAGCAGTTGGACGAATATTTCAATGGTGAACGGACTGTGTTTGAAATGCCTTTGCTTTTTGTAGGTACGGATTTCCAGAAAAGTGTATGGTATAAGTTGCTGGATATTCCATACGGTTCGACTGTATCGTATGGAGAATTGGCGAAACAGCTGGATATGCCGAAGGCTGTCCGTGCGGTTGCCGCTGCTAACGGTGCGAACGCTATTTCTATTTTTGCTCCGTGTCATCGTGTTATAGGCAGTAACCACACGCTTGTGGGGTATGGCGGTGGTCTTCCTGCTAAAAAACGGTTACTGGATTTGGAAATAAACGGCAAACCTCTGTTATGAATGAGCAAGAAACGCTTGATTATGCACGTATTGCACAGGCAATCGGGTATATAAGGGAGAATTTCAAAAGGCAACCGGGATTGGATGAGATTGCCCGGGAAGTGGCGTTGAGTACGGCACATTTCCAACGTATGTTTACGGAGTGGGCAGGGGTTAGTCCTAAGAAGTTCTTGCAATATATCAGTATTGAATATGCCAAGAAAATCTTGGATGAGACTCATGCGTCTTTGTTTGATACGGCACAGGAAACGGGACTTTCCGGTACGGGCAGATTGTATGATTTGTTTGTAAATATAGAGGGTATGACACCGGGCGAGTATAAAAACGGTGGTGAAAATCTTTCTATCAATTACAGCTTTGCCAAAAGTCCTTTTGGTGAACTATTCATTGCATCTACCAATAAAGGTATTTGTTGTCTGGAGTTTGCAGACGATCACGATGCGGCATTTCATTCCTTGTTGAAGAAGTTTCCTAATGCAACGTTTACTCCGGCTGTGGATGAGATGCAGCAAAATGCTTTATCCATCTTCACGCAGGATTGGAGGAAGCTCAAAGATATAAAGCTGCATTTGAAAGGTACTGACTTTCAACTAAAGGTCTGGGAGACTTTACTGAAAATCCCTGTCGCCGGATTGACTACTTATGGAGATATAGCCGCAGGTATTAATAACCCGAAGGCTTGCCGGGCTGTAGGAACGGCTGTCGGTGAGAATCCCGTAGCTTTTCTTATTCCATGTCATCGTGTCATTCGTTCTTCCGGTGAGTTGGGTAATTACCACTGGGGAGAGATTCGCAAGACTGCAATTATTGGTTGGGAGGCTGCGAAAAATGGATATTTGAATAAATAATAAGTACTGGCGGTAAGAAAAGCCGGAAACGGGATATCGGGTTCTTCTTTCATTTATAAATCCCGGCTCAAGGATGAAACCGCAAGGCCGGGATTTATTTGTAGTCGAATGACTATCATTCCTCTTCTTCATTTATTCCTTCATAGCACCTGATATCCGCTTCAATCATGAAATTATAAATCAGTCGGGTTTTAAACATCATTCTTTCCTGCGACAATTCTAAATCAGCAAGCGTTGCTTCGATTCTATTGCAGAATTCATTAATTCTTTCTTCTTCTAGCATCGGATACATTTCGTAAACTCGCCGGACGAAAGGTACCATCGAAGCCTGCACCTGATAAAGTAGTATTTGGGATTCATATTGGAAATCCACTTCGTCCATCTGTTTATGCAAGTGCTCGTTTTCGTAGGCTATTTGTTGAAACTCTTCGAAACAAGGTAAAAGCTGCTCTGAGTGATGAAGCAGTAATTTTATGGTTGCAATGGCTGCAAAACCTTTTTCCAGTTCATTTCCATATTGAAAATGGTTATACAGGGAGCAAAATGATGCTTCCAGACAGAGCCGTTCAAATTCGGTGTCTTTTACCCACGGTAGATAAGTGAGCATAGGCAGGCATTCACCTAGCGTAAGCTGATCTTTACAGTCAAGTATTTTGATAAGATTACCTGGTCGGGTAAGGAATTGATACATAGTGTGCATGGCCAGGTATTTTTCCGCAAGCCGGTCCTCGTCCAATTCACGGGATGCTTCCAATTCGGACAACAGAAAATCGATATTCTCCTCCTTGTTATCTGGTTGTTGCTCTTCGGCACGTGCTATGTCTTCGTCAAGCATATTTAAAATTTCCTGAATATTCATATTACATTATTATTTTTATACCTGTTTATTATTCTTTCTTAGTTTTGGGCTTGTCTTATTGCGACAATGCGGGCATTATAGGGCTCTTGCATACTGTCGGGCAATTCCTCCAACAGTCCGTGAAGTTGGTCGATCAATTTTTCTGCCTGTTCGATGTTGCCTGTTTGAAACATATAATCAATCAATTCAATGCCGATGGATATCCTGTACAAAAGGTCGTTGCTCTCATCTTTCAGTAGTTTCATGGCAGAATGTACCAGCTGTGTGGCAGCCATTTCGCTACCGGACAAATAGAGTGCGAGAGCTTTGTGGATAGTCATAGGAGAGATTCCTGTATCGGTTTTGTCAGCTTCGTAACGATTGAAGGCGTCCAGGGCTTCCTTGATATGCCCTGTGTCAAGAAGTATCTTACCGAGAACTTTGTCGATTTCGGGCAATGTGGAAATTGACGGATCTTGCTCTATGGCATTTTCCAGCATCTGAAGAGCCTCTTGCGGGTGGCTTAATGCATTGTAACACTTGGCTAGTGGTACGATGAGATTGGGTTCGTAAGTCAGGTTGGTTTCATAGAGCGGTAGGGCTTTATGATATTGCATGGTGTCGCAGTAGGCATTTGCTATCGTTATCCCTATTTGGCTTTTTATTTCGTCGGAAGGAGGCTGTGATTCAGCCTTCTGTAACAAGTTGAGTCCCGCCGTGATTACCCTGTGCGGATTATCCAAAACGGCATCCATTGTTATTCTTCGTAAACTAATCAGGTAATAGCCATCTACGGTTATTCCACTATTTGCAGCTATTTCTTCAAGAAAAGAGATGTACAGTTGATGTGCTGTATTGTACATGCCTAAGCCGATTGTGTAATCCATCAGAACAATTACTGCACTTTCGAGATCGATTCGGTAGTTTTGGTCATCAAACGATTCGTCTTCTTGTTTTAGATGTTCAATCGACGTACCGATTCCATTGCTTGCACTTTGGTGTGACTGTTTGTATTCTTCGTTGTCGCTGGAGAGGACATAAACAAATTCGAAGCATCGGAGGATGACTTGCCAGTATACAGTATCTTGTTTGGTTATGGCCTGCGCTATGTTGTTCAGACATGCTATTGTTTTCTTGTTGTAGAAGCCATACAAACTTAGCAAGCATCGTATTTCATGCCAGTAGCTCATTTCTGCCTGCTCGAAATTACCTCGATTCCAATTGAATTCGGCCATGTCTTTGAATACCCGTTCGGCCACAGCATCATTATCGTTTTGGATAGCGATGTCGGCTGCCATACGATAGTATTCTTCTGCTTGGTCTTCTTCCTTTTTCATTTCCATTGAATAAGCCAGATAGCGATAAATCAGGCTTCGGGCTACTGACATTTTTTCAACCCCCTTTTGGTTGCAATGATGAAGGGCACGATTGAACATGTCGACGGCTCTTTCAAAATAACCCGTCTGAAAGGCGTCTCTCCCTTGTCGGAAAATGTCGGTCAATGCCGGATCATCTATACCGATGTAGGTTGCAAATTCTTCGATTTCGGCATTTGCATTGGCTATTTGCTTTTCATTGGGTTGGTCATTGGCCGAATCTTCTGTATTTTCATTTGCCTGTTTCAGTTGGTCAACTGTGTCCTTGTACTGCCTGGCCATCTGATCGTCGGGACCGAACAGGGCGGAGCGTATCTCCCAGGCTTTTTCAATGTGTTCGATTGCCTTGTCTATGTGTCCTAGTCTGAAACATATTGCACCGTAATTATTGTTCGCATAGGCAGCTGCTTCATCCTGACTTTTATCGCATTCTTCCAGCAAAGCAAGTGATTTTTCGAGTGCAACTGCTGCGTCTTCGAAACGATTGAAAGTGTTGTATGCTGCGGCCAGATAGGAGTATGAGGCAGCTTCTGTTTCCAGGTTATCCATATTATGCCAGGTTTCGGCTCCTTTCAGATAATAATGTTCCGAAAGCTTTTCATCATTTAGGACGAGATAGACTTTACCAAGATTGTCATACATGGTAGCAGCCAGTTTTGAGTCTGTTTGTTTTAATGTTTCGAGTAGACTGATGCACTCCAATGCTGTGTTGAGAGACAGATCAGGTTGGTTGGCCCGAAGATATATGGAGGCCTGGCTGTTCAGTAGCTCGGCCAGCGTCATGTCACGGTCTCCAATCTTTTGGTAAATATCTATCGCATGTCTCATATATTCGGTCGCTTTGGGATAGTTGCCACTATACATCTCTATTTCTGCAAGCGAGTGATATTCTTCTTGGGTATGCGTATTTTCATCTCCTAATATGTGCTGATATATCGTAAGGGCTTTTTCGGCATACTCTCTGGCTTGGTCAAAATCTTGTTCCATGCGGCATTCGAGTGCATAATTATGATATGCGATGGCTACATCAATGTCATTCTCACCTTTGAGACTGACATATATGTCCTGACTTTTCAGACGATATTCCTTAGCAAGTTCTTCTTCACCAAGCAACCTGTATATACCGGCGAGATTATCGTATGCTACGGCAATATCATCATGCATGTCCGGCAGGATGGATTTGCGCATCTTGAGGACTTTTTCGAGGATCAGCTTCGCTTTTTCCAATGCGTTCTTATCAACCGGATCTTGTGATTCGCCGATACTGTGGTATACATCAGCGATGTTACACAGGTAAGATGTTATTTTCAGGTCGTCTTCTCCGTAAGCATGGACTGCAAGTGATAATCCTTCCCTATATTCCTTTAACGCCTGGATGTATTCTTTTTTGCGAATACAGATCATACCGGCCAGATTGTGGAACGAGCAGCGTTCTTCACTGGTATCGCCGTCGGCCATCTGGTCGCACATACGGATTAGGAATTCTACCAGTTCGTAGGCTGCATCCAAATCATCCAGATAAGAAATACAGATGTTGGTCAGCCGGATAACGTCATTGCGGAACATCTGCCAATAAGCCCATTGTAGCATAACTGCCATTTCTGCTTTTTCAGCCATACTTCCCATAATCTGTTCAATATAGGCTTGTGAAATTTTATATTTTGAAGCATCGGCTTGTTTTAGTGTACGCCAGTAAAGTATGAATTCATGAATGTTGTTGGTGGTAAACTGCCGGCTCATATAACCGAGCGTTGAAATACATTCGTGAAGCTCGTCCCATTTTTCGGCATGATAAAGTTGATAGGGGAGTTCCTCCATCTTGCGGAAGTTATTGTTTTCTTCGCGGTTGAAATAGTCTATTATGTTCTGTCTTAATTGTACTTTTCTTTCGCTGTTAAGGTATTTCTGTTCAATAGCCTGTCGTATCATGTCGTGTGCAAAAACCACTCGTCCGTCCCTAATCATTAGGTGGGCCGTGTTTGCACAATAGAATTGAGACCAGTAGAGCGACGGGATGTTGCTAATTGCAATCAGTTCTGTTTCAGATAATCCATCTTTGGATAATGCTATCAGTGATAGCAAGTCTGATGTTAGTGAGGGGTAAAGTGGGGTGTTGTATATTTGCTCTTTGCGCTGTAATAGTCTGTCAAAAAATGAGTTGATGTCTGGCAGGTTAGTCATTTGGTTGATGAAGCTGGTCAGGCTGTCGAAATTTCCGAAACATCTGATTTCCTCAAGTAATGACATCAGTACCATGGTGTTGTCTGTTATGTCACTGCCTTTGAGTATCATGGTCAGTTGTTGTTCGGACAGCCGCTTACGATAACGATCGAAAAAGTCTACAATCAGTTTCTTGCGTTGGTCGAGCAGTAAGGGGTAGACTGTTATTACAGGGTATTTCCGTTTTTTGAATACCTGCATGGTTTTATCTTCCTCGATAGTTGAAAAGATTATTTTTACATTGTCCGGGAAGTCAGGCAACCAGTTTAATAGTTTTGTTCTATGATTCCGGTCCGAAAGTTGATTGGCGCCGTCTAAAACGATTAGTAAAGGTTTTTGTCCGGCAATTAGTTGGGCCCTCAAGGCTAGTTTTTGGTAATCTATATTATCTGTATCGGTAGCATTGTGTTCGATTTGTCGGTCGTTTTCCTCCATCTGCTCAAGCCCGTATAGAGAGTCTATCTGGGTGGTTATATGCTTCGCAATATCCGTCGTGTCCAAACTCTGCGATGAGTTGGCGCTAAAGTGTGCTACCACATTCCACCGATCATCTTCGATGATATTTTTAAGCCAATAAGCCAAAAGGGCACTCTTACCCATACCGCTTTCTCCGGTAATCACCAGATGCTGGTTGGGTGTATCGTTTAGAAACTTGTCCAGGTAGGAGATATAAGCTTTATTGGGTATATAATTATCCGATTTGTCATCCAGAAAGGCTTGTAGTTTCTGTCTTTCGTGTACAGCAGGATCCTCGACTTTATCTTTGGGGAAAAGGTGGTCGAGTAATGTTTTGAATTCCGATTCCACTTGTTCACCCAATTGTTCGGGGGAACAGTAATCATAGGTGTTATATCTTTTGTTATTTCTTACTGTTTCTTTTAACTGCGCCTGTCTTGGATCGGTCTCTATTGTCTTTTCATCCGTTTTTCGTATATAGAACGAAGCATAGACCGGTTCGAGCGACCGGAGTACGCCATATTGAATTTCAATTTCCGTAATACTCATTCCACGATCGAGGTCAGCAGCAAGCCATTCATATCTGTCAGGCATGGCCTGGTGTTCAATGAGTGTTTCTTTCGATGGACACCAACCGTATCTTTCTCCTAATAATCCGATGAAAAACGGGTGTGAATTCCGTATCTCGTCCAAACATATTTCCACCACTTTGCTTGACTTTGCTTCTTCTTCGGTGATTCCCCATCGCAGATCGACTTCAGTCAGTGTGACATTGCGTTCGTAGGCAATCTGTCGCAGTCTTGGAAAAACTTTGGTAACCAGCATATCTCTTTCGCTCTGCATGTCTTGAAAGGTGGATGAAATAAATATCCTGATGTTCCTTGATTTTTGAAATTTGTTTCTCATAGTATATATATTAATCTAATTTCTACAAATTGTGGAATGGAATCGGGAGCTTATAAGAATCTCATTTACTGCATTTTTATATTCTGTCCTGTCATCGAATACTGAGATTTTAAATCTTGTTGCCCCTTAATACAAACATAGGGAAAAACTTTGATTTGTCATAGCAATTTTGTAAAAATGTCAAATCTTGCACTTTTCGAAATTGCACCAATAATGATCTAATTTTGTTACATCTACAGAATGAATAACTTGAATGATATGTAAATTATAAAACTTCCACAACTGAATTCAGTTAGTCCAATCTGCATTTTGATAATCTTGCAGAGCTATCCACTGGTCATTATCCTGACGATAATCGGGGGGCGTCTATCTCCTATAATCGGATGGTGTTACTTTTAGATGCTTTATAAATAATCTGCGCATATTGTCTATATTCATCAGACCACATTCAAGGGAAATTGTTTCTAAGGTATGTTGAGTTTCTGTGAGCAAACGGCAGGCGGCTTCCAGCCTTAGTTTCTCGACATATTTAGCTGGTGTTATTCCTGTTTCTCTGGTAAACACGCGTGCAAAATTTCTTGGACTCATCAGTGCTTGTTCGGCTAAATCTTCTACTGTTATTTTTTCTTTTAAATGTTCTAACAGCCAATCTTTAATATTCTGGATAGGCTTGTGATCGCTATCCTGATGTTTTAGAGTAACGCTAAATTGTGCTTGATTACCCGGTCGCTTCAGGTAGACGACCAGTTCTCTGGCTACTTCTAAAGCCAAAGTTCGTCCGAAATCTTCTTCTATTAATGCCAAGGCTAAATCTATTCCCGAGGAAACCCCGGCTGATGTGTACACATGTCCGTCTTTAATAAAGATAGACTCGCTGTCAACATCTAAAGATGGATAGTCATTAGCCAGCTTGTGGCATAATTTCCAATGGGTAGTGACTTTTCTGTTGTCAAGGATGGATGCTTCCGCCAAAATGAAAGCCCCCGTGCAGATAGAACAGATTCTCCGTACTTGCATGGATTGTTGCTTTATCCATGATAATGTCTTGGGGCCAACCATGTCTTCAAGACTTTCGGGAATACCGGGAATGAACAGCGTGTCTATGGGGTAATTCAACGACTTGATAGAACCTTCGCATTGCAGGCAAAGCCCCGATGATGTTTTGACTATCCTGTTTTTATCTAATGATAATGTATGCAGCACATAGGTAGTGTCTTTATGATAAGATTTCAGGCATTGTATGGCGAGTGAAAAGGCCTCATAGGGACCTGTAATATCGAGCAATGTTGCATTAGGTATTACAAGAAATGCGATGTGCTTATATCTTTTCTCCATATATGGTCTTTTCAGTTTTTACTGTGAACAAAGATAATATAAATATGGCAGTTTTTGACGGAATAATGTCATTTCAGGCTATGATGAATATGTCTACCTTTGCAGCATTCATAAATTGTTTAATATATAACCAGATTGATTATGAAATTATTGGTATTCCTTGCTAAAGGGTTTGAAACGATTGAGTTCAGTGCTTTTATTGATGTTATGGGATGGGCAAAGACGGACTTTGATTGTAAAATCGATGTTGTTACCTGTGGTTTGAATAGAAAAGTGATTAGTTCTTTCAATGTTCCCGTTTTGGTGGATAAAGTCATAGATGAAGTATCTGCGGATGACTATGATGCGCTTGCGATACCCGGCGGATTTGAGGAATTTGGGTTTTATGAGGAAGCATATAATGAGCAACTTTTGGAATTAATACGGTTGTTTGATTCACAAAAGAAATGGATTGCAACAGTTTGTGTCGGTGCTCTACCTGTTGGGAAAAGCGGGGTCCTGAATGGCCGGAGGGCAACAACTTACCACCTTAGGGGTGCACATAAGCAGAAAGTTCTTGAGGGTTTTGGAGCAACCATCGTGAATACTCCCATTGTAGTGGATGATAATATCATAACTTCTTATTGTCTTCAAACATCGTATGGAGTTGCATTGCTGTTATTGGAGAAGTTAACCTCTCATGAAGAGATGGTTTTAGTGAAAGATGCTATGGGATTTTAAGGAATTGTTGTTAGGCGTTTTTTATTATACAGAAAATTATATCTTTGTATTTCAAATAACTGGAATTATGAAATTTATAGCAGAGGCTAATGTCTCACCATAAAAATATGAATATTGAGAATGATAAGATTACAATAAAGCCTTTGCGGGATGAAGATGTAGACACTTTCAGCAAATGGCTGGCTAAAGAATATATTTATAAAATGGTTCTGTCCCGATGGAGAAGAGCACAAGGTGGCTTGGTTGAATGAAATAAATAATATTTTTTATTGTAAATGTTGAGGAATCTAAACTCTTTTAGCTCAAGGAGTTTGGATACTATTTTTAAGTTTATTACGTTCTATGGCGTAGTTTTCATTGCACAAAAGAGGCTTCTCGGGTGATAAGATAATACTTTTATCTTCACTGAAAGTTGTAAAATTGGCATTATACGGTGCATTGAGTATTTCAATGTACGTTGTTTTTTCCAAATCTTCGAGCCGTTTTAATCTGGATCATTCGTATTGGCAAGTGAATTGTGGAAGTTGACGTATGATTTCTATTCTTTCATTTTTTTCTGCAAAAAGTATTGCCAACCTTTATTTGAAGGCTAATTTAGTTATTCTGTGTCCTTATTACTTTCTGTATCATTATTGTGATCCATACAGATATAACAAAGGGAGCGGTTAAGGTAATGATACTCAAACTCATTCCTAGGATCTGTAATGCAGTGGATAGTAAGACAGAACATCCTGCAGATATATTACTTTTCCAAGTCGCTTCTCCTAAAGCTATGGCACATAATACACCATTATAGCCCATTAATCCGGAATTTAAGTTAGTGGTATCCACTTCAAGTAAAATGGCTAGAGGGATAGGAAGAAGCGCTCCTAAGATAGTATAGAAAGTTGCCTTTCGAGAATTGATCAGAATGCCTATAAGAAAAAGTAATCCGGCTAGAACTGTATTTCCTTGAAACATGACTTGACCTATACCTAAACAGAAGATCTGGAAGTAATTAATCTTCTGTGTGGTGTCCATAACCGTATCAGAAACTAGTAGTAAATTGGGTATAAGCCAGCTACAAACTCCCAACACTCCCCATACAACAAGAATGAAAGGGGCGGTAAAGCCGGGGATCAACCGTTGCCGACTGAAAAAATAGGCAATCCATGTAGAAAGGGCCGAAGCGACAATCAATATGATTAAACTCCCTACCGATAATTGTAGAAATACGCCCATCGCTATACCTACTAAAGTTCCATTAAATCCGTATAATCCATTTTTAATATCATCATGTTTATATCCCGAAAAATGGGCTGTCAGTGTACTTATTATATTACCGCAGACTGCTAGTATTCCCATTTGCCATGAGTTTAGAAATATTCCAATTAGCATTAATAGTCCGGATAACGCATTATTCTGAAACATCACTTGTCCTATTCCACGTCCCAGAATGAGTAATAAATTGTGTGTAAAAAAACATTTGTATAAAATATTAACTGATAAAATGATGGCAAAAGTACATTTTTTTATAGAGAATAGCAAGATCAAGAGATATGTAATAAAAGATTGTGATATTATAAATTAGTAGTATGCATTTGTGGAGGATCGTTTTATGAACAATAAAAGTTTTCTTTGTGGATTATTTGTGTCGAAATAATAGGATAAATTCTTCAAGATTGATATATGTCAATCTCGGAAATAATATTTGTTTTGTCCATTCAATATACAATGTGGATTCTAAAGCGTTAGCTTAGTCATTATCAATTCTACCTCATGATTATGATAAGGATTACATCATAGGACTTGCTTTTATTTTATAACAGGAAATCCGAATGCTCTCAGGAACTTTAAGTTTTATCAGAATTATTTGTAAACTTTTCTGTTTATAAAAACAGTAAATGTAGAGAATTGGATTATGTAAGGAAGATGAAATGTGGCTGAATATTTGCATTTAGAGTCTAGCTCTATAGTATATGTTAGTAATGATTATTTGACTATTCATGAAAAAAAGGTTGTTGTAACTATGGAAATATCTATGATGGCTTTATTACAATAATATTTTTAACCTTTTTGGGGAAATATATTAGTGAGTTATAGTAGAGGATACTTGTATATTTAGAGTGAGGATGAATAGTTTGTCCTCACTCTGTAGCTATGTTTACTTTTGTATTTTTCTTAAAGAGGAAAAGTTATAAACTTTATGAGAATATGAAAGTAAATCGTTCATAAATAGACATTAAACCTGTTACCCAAAAACTTATTTGCTGATTTTTATAGATTAAATCCTCTATCAAAATCAGGTAAATATGCGGAAGGGATAGTTACCCTAATAGAAGCCATGTTTTGTACATCTCCGTAGTTAAAACCATGGTTTGTTACCAAATCTTCTATAAACTCATTACAATTAATTCTATGAAGAATCTTTTTTCCTCGTCCTTTTGTAAATTTCCTTCTAAGAGGAGGCGTGAATTTGTGAAGATTCTTATAGCAATTCATCCTTATTTCAGGTGCCCAAGCTCCTTGCTCTTGGTTGTCTTCCCGGTAAAGATCGCAGGAACCGTCACCTTTGGCAATGAATCCAAGTGTTTCATAATACTCTTGTGCTGAATCGAACTTCATCTTTTTCCGTTTTCCAAAATACTGTTTATACATACTTGTTGTTATTAGTGGTTATATTGTATTATAGATTTGAATTAATCTTGTTTTTATATCAGAGAATGATAGTGAAATCTCAAAATTAGAGGATAGCCCAGTGTTAATAACATAAATGAAAGATTCTTTTCGGTAATATTTTTCTCCTACTTTTTTTAGAGACAACTCAATACTGTCCGCTTTAAAAAGAAGACAGGTTAGTTGATAATCTTTATTAACTTCTTGGGTTTTATTATTGGGGTGGGCTTTCGTATAGTGTTGTGTTGGAGTGAGCTTTATCAAATTCTCTACATAATGGGCTATTTGTGGATAATATGCCGCAGGAAATATATGATGGATTTGTGTCGCTTCTCCATTACCCCACGTATCTTTGACTTCACTATCGGGGTGGATCTTCTTTATTAAATTCTTAGCTTTTTGGACATAATATGCGTTATATGCATTCTGCTGTTCAATGTCAACTTCTTCTTCCGCTTCTTGTCTTGTTATTGTTTTATCTTTATTTAAATCTCTCCAATTCTTTCTGTTATACATTAAATCTGAAAACGTAAATGTATATTTTGAAATATGTCCTTTTTCGGTTCCTTGAATATTATTTTCAACGGCAATAATATTTAGAATTTTTGGAAAAATTCGACGAACCTCAACTGCTCCATTTATTTTGGTATTACCAATGATGAAACGTATGAAACGCTCTTTCAATTTTTCAAAAGTGTCTTTATTGGGGTTATCTTTGTATGATATGAAATGTTTCCAAATGCCACTATCTATTAAAACTTTCTCAAAATAGCAATATAAAAAGACATAAGTATTTCTTTCTCTTTGTGCAATGTAATCCAAAATGTCTTCGTTATTTATTTGATAGAAGTTTTGATTACCTTTTCTTTCTAAAACAAGGATTCGGGCATATGCAAGCATACGTAAAGGTTGCTGAATGAATTTGTCATATTCACTTTTGGCTTTTGGATCAGTTGGCCATGGCTTATTGAAAATAGCTCGTGTGTTTTTTATGAAATACAGTGAGTTCCAAATATCATTCACTGTAAAGAACTGATGTGAATGAACTGAATTTATGATACAGTCTGCAATAAAACAAACAACATCAGGAGTGCACTTCTGATCCATAAAACGAGCATCGCCCGATTTACGGATATCTAAGTCGTACTGGTTCAAATATCTTTTGATTGTGTCTCTCATGTTTTATTTTAATTTTCCAAAAAAGAATACTGAATTATTATCTATATTTAGAGAACGGGTTCCTAGATTTCTAGCTATTGCGTAAAATTTTGTAAATTCAGCAGTTGCATAGAAAGAAAGATCATCTTTCGTTATTGAAATGTCTTTTTCTTTTAAAGTTAATATGGCAACGGAACCATCTGTTATGCAGTTTTGAGGTAACAGGCATGCTCTAGGATTGTAAGATAAATTGGGAACAAGAATACAATCTTTTTTGTTCAAGAATTTACTAACATTTAATGTCTCAATATTATCTATATAACAATCATAACCAATAATGTCTATGATTTTATTATCTCCAATATTGCGAGATTTTAATATACGGAATTTGCCTTGTGGTTTAGTGATAGCTTTTGTTATACTTCTATCTCGAAAGGCTTCGAATATATTAAATTGCATCTTCTCTGCAATTTTGTCAAAATCTATATTTCGGTAGATTAACCAATAAGGGTATTGGGGGGCTGTAATGTAATTTTGTTCTTTAGTCTCTATTTTATTTGTGATATAAGATTCTATTTTAGTTCTGTTGGGTTTCTTTTTAGTATTTAAAATAAAGCTTATAGTCTCAATCTTTACGCCTTTAAATCCCTTTTCTCCAAAATCAATAATGTGAGAAATATTATATTTATTCATTAATATTCTTGTAGAATTAAATTCAGGTGCATTAATTAAACTTTTAGGAACAATTAATGCAACTATATTTCCAATACTAATTGCTTTTTCTATGAAGAAAGCAAAGATGTTGTTTGTATTTTTATTAGATGCATTTTTTTTGTAGATAGCTAAAAGTTTTTTGTCATTTGTAATTTTTTTATATGGGGGATTTCCAATTACGATATCATATCTTTTATTGAATTTGTGCAAAAGGAAATCATCAGTTATGTAATTGATGACGATGTTGTCAGGTATAGCTATTTTTTTTACTAGTTCTTTTAATATCTCAATACTTTTAATATCAATGTCAACTAGGTCAATGTATACTTGTGGTACAGTTTTGTATTTATTGATTAGTAGAGGTAGGAAGTTGCCAACCCCTATAGATGGTTCTAAAATATGTAATTCTGAATACTCTTTTGCATCAGGAAGTTCTTTAATGATAGAATAACAAATATCTTGTCTTGTATAGAATGCAGAATTAGACTCTCTTTTTGCATTGGCTAATTCTGCTATTTTAGAAAGAGTGGGGACGTTAAGATGAGTACAATTTTGAATAAACTTTAATAAGTTTTCGTGATTTGTTAGTTCTCCTTTTTCAATAAGGTTAGTGATTTCTTGTTCAGTATATCTTTTTCTGTTTAGAAAGAATATTTTGTGTGCTATTTGTTTAAAGATGATAGTTGGAACTGCTTCTCCTAAACTTTGACGAATATTTATCTCCTCTTTTTTGAGGAATTCTTTTTTTTCTTTCGCTGAAAGTTTGTTTAATTTTTCGAAAGGTATGTTTGTCCATTTGAAATTATATGGAACAGACATCATTAGCATTAATTCACGTACACTAAAAACTCTATTGTCAATAGGGTGGACTGTGTTTTGACTAGCTAAAATGTCGTTTCTGGTATGTATGCAAGGTCCTACTCTGTTCCAATATTGACGAGTATATTTATCGCTGTTTTTGTTTACATTATAAATAATGACGCCATCTTTTATCTTATGAGGTATTTTTGATACATCTACATTGTCAAAAGCGGACTGCCCTTCTTTGATGTCAGCAATCCAGCTCTCCATGTGGGGAGAATATGGCCTGAAATTATGATATATGTCTGTTGGGCTTATTTCTCCCATAATTTTCAAAGAGGGGAGGCTGCCAATAGTCTCTTGTAGGGTTTTTTCGGGTTTAGGGTCGGGGAAAATATCAAATGGAGTAACTTCTTTGAGATCTTTTCGAACCCCAATGACGAGTGTTCTTGTACGGCTCGAAGGATTTCCATAATCTTTAAAGTTGATGACTTGAAATAGAATATTATAGTATCCAGAAAGGTTTAATTCGATTGCTTCTCTAATAGTCTTATCCTTTCCATCAATGTCAGTACAAATGGAGTTTTGAAAGGCTCTTACATTTTCAAATATGAATATTTTAGGATTAATTTGTTGGGTCAATTCTATTGATTCAACAACTAGAGAGTTTCTTTTTAGTTCATTTTTCTTTTTATGATTGGCTACGGACATACCTTGGCAAGGCGGGGTTGCTATCAGTACATCCAGATCTGTTATATTATATCTCTCTTTCCATTTGGTCAGTTCGTTAAATACTTTCTCTTTAGTTTCTTTTTTTGTTAAATCACCACAGATGTATCCACTTGGATAAGTACATTTCTGATTATACTCCTGAATTTTTAATCTTCGTTCAAGCAATTCTACTGTTGCAATACAATGAAAGTTTTCTTCTTTAAATCCATAACAACCTATGCCGGCACTACTGAATAGACTAACATAGGTTCTAAGTCCATATGTCGATTTATTATCTGACACAACCTGTGCCTCCAAAAATGATGTTGTATCTTTCTTTGATTTATCCATTAGGGGGTAGCCTTAATTTGAGTGTACAAAAATACATAAAATATCTGTAGCTATAAAATTTTATCTCTATAATAGTTTGAAATCATAATATTA